>Ga0153916_10000326_pt1 | contig 31443 bp, 22 predicted proteins | sample Opewatmetagenome_FD_109642 | JGI IMG/M metagenome (GOLD analysis project Ga0153916, IMG submission 109642) | Freshwater wetland microbial communities from Ohio, USA - Open water 3 Core 3 Depth 4 metaG | ecosystem: Environmental > Aquatic > Freshwater > Wetlands | place: USA: Ohio, Lake Erie...
AACTCGCGATCGAAGACATATTGATGCCCATCGTCACGCTTATAAGTGATTGGAATCTCTTTTCCATGGGTGCCATAGAGCACAATATCAAGCTTTTCCTTTGGCATGGTGCGCACAGGTGCACGTAAATCTATATCATAATATTTAGCTGCAGCTTCCAGGCTTTGCCAGTAATAACCGCCCTCCTCCTTGGGACCGCTCCATTCGGTGCTGACGACGGCACCTTCTGTCAGAGATAGATCGGGGTCTGGGATGAGCAGCTCGGAATCGATTTCAAGCTTACCACCCAACCCCTGACAATCGGGACAGGCGCCATGGGGGGTGTTGAATGAAAAGGTGCGCGGCTCGATCTCAGGCAGGACGGATCCATGCTCGGGGCATGCCAGGTGCTCTGAGAAGTACATATCGCGTGGAGATTTGGCATCCGTAATGTCCTGGACGATGAGGTAGCCATCGCCAAATTTCAGGGCAGTTTCGATAGAATCGGTCAGACGCGAAAGGAAGATTTTGCCTTCCTCGGGGTCTGGATCATGGTGAAGTAAGACTCGATCCACCACCGCTTCAATATTGTGGATCTTATAGCGGTCCATCTGGATGTCTTCATCCAGCTCGTGGACGACGCCATCCACCCTGGCACGCACGAAACCGGTTTTGCGGATTTCCTCCAGGACGGCCTGGTGGGTGCCTTTGCGACCGCGCACCAGAGGAGAGAGGATGAGCAAGCGGCTTGTATCAGGCAAAGCGGCAACCACATCCACAATCTCCTGGGCAGATTGCTTGGTGACCTCACGCCCACATTCAGGGCAGTGTGGTATGCCCACACGCGCATACAGCAAACGCAGGTAATCATATACTTCGGTGACCGTGCCGACGGTAGAACGTGGGTTATGCGAGACACCTTTTTGATCGATGGAGACAGCTGGGGATAGTCCCTCGATGTAATCAACATCGGGTTTATCCATCTGACCCAGGAACTGCCGGGCGTACGCTGAGAGGGATTCGACATACCGGCGTTGACCTTCAGCGAAAATTGTGTCGAATGCCAGAGAGGATTTCCCAGATCCTGACAGACCGGTGATGACCACCAGCTTATCGCGAGGTATCTCCACGGTAATATTTTTCAAATTATGGACGCGGGCGCCAACCACCCGAATGACATTAGCTGACATAATCCCTTGTGTATATCCGTTATCTAATTATCCTGATTAGGTAAAGTCCACTTGCGGGAAAAGCTTGTTAGGTAAGGTGAGTTGTTGCCGCTACCAGACAGGATATCTATTATAGCACAAATGTTTTATTAATAAAGAGTCAATCCTGTTTTCTCACGAGAATGATTTGAGAAAGCAGACAGCGATTATACCGCGTTAAAGTAACGGTCAATCAGCAACGAGAAAATCACTTGATATATGGGTGCCAGGCACTTAGGCATGTGGGAAAAACAGGTGATCATGTGCTTGGCCGTGTGTAGTGAAAGCCAAGTCACCAGCAGTTGAGTGTTGGGCAGCCATTTACCTATTCAGTAATTAGTATTTCATCGGCGATGCGCATACAAAATGAAAATTTCCAGCCATTCTACCGATCAATGACCCGTTATCATCCATTAGATATTTTCGGACAATCGCCTCATTATCCAGATAATCGATCATTCGTAGATTTCTTTCTGCTAAAAAGGATTCAATATCCCCATCCTTTATTGAGAACAGTAGTTGTTCATTCGCATGATATTCCTTCATCGAGTTCATTAATTCGTTTGCACCATAATGCATATTCACGTTTTCTTCTGAAAGTGAGATTGTATAGTCAAATGCAATGACACTATCCCTATTTGAAGAGTGGCTCACAAAGCCTAATGTTTCCTTAACCACATCCACCCCAAGGTAATAACTAACCCCTTCCCAAAGAAATAGTGTTTGCTCTTGGTTTTTATATCCTGCGTTCTCTAAAACGTTACTTAGCGAGTCGATAATAAAATTTATCGGGACGTATTGGATTTCAATAGGAATGCTTATACGGGCTGCTTTTAAGCACTTTATTTTTCGATTTTGAGTTGGAGGTGCATCCAATTCGAAAATTTTAGTGCCTCTATTTGACTTCGCAAAACGATATGCCCTTGAGTCATATCCGGCACCAAGCAACACAATTTGTGGAATTTTCTCCCCTAAGGCATTAACAAAAAGCCCATCAAAGAAGGCTGTGCGAGCAATTATGTATTCATTCAAACCGGGCATAAAACTAGCTAATTTATTTTTCGTGTTTTCTCTTACCTTTTCGAAACTCAAGAAAAACCTGTAATAAGCAGGTAAAAATATTTCAGCCAGATAATCTGGCCCAAATTTTTCATTGTTATATTCCTTATTCGCAATGGTCCTTCGTAATGCAGTAAAGAGGGCTGTCTCTGATGGTCTCTGTTCAACTTCCTTTTTATTCATCTGCCCGCCGTTCCTTTCTCTTGTCTAAACAGTATACTATGCAGACGAACGATTTACGGATTGATATGGCGGATAGATATGATGATGAAACCTACGACAACCTAACAGCGTGTCAATGCGAGCTGAACTTAGCTGGCCTCGGAAACGTACCTGGCTATTTGGAATTTTAAGCCCACTCCAAGTCAAAACCACGTCATTGCAAGCATATCGATAAAGATTGTATATCCTAAAAGTAAGCCACCACAAGCCGGAAATCCGGCAAAAGATTGAGATAGCTACAGACAACAAATTTTAAAGCCAGCGGAGAGAAGTAATAAGAAAGCCTTCACTTCTTGTCGCTCTATCTTTAGAGTACAACTTATCTCCTAACGACTGGCAAATAGACAAAATCATCGTAAGCTATGCCAGCTGGTATTGGGTATATAACCCCTTCTCCCTCTAAATCTCTGGTAGGAGCACTACTACTGATTTTAAGGAACGTGATCGCAGTCGGATCCAGGGCTAACTTTACACTATATCCTCCTTCATCAGCTTGATCTGAAGATAGACGAAATTGGATGTTTCCTTCGTCATCGGTTGTAAGGGTATCTGATATGGTTTGGCCATTTATGATCAGTTCAGCTGGCTGGATGGGAGGGAAATTCTCTCCGTTAATAAAGAAGTAACTGCCCGGGGCTCCGACTGAGTAATTAATGCTCAAAGTAGGTACGATGCTGTAGGCAAACACGCCTATACTTGTTCCGGCGTATAGATTAGCCGGTGTCATTGGGTCGATAGCCAGGGCATAGACAGCGATCGTTGGAAGACCTATATTGAAGGGTTCCCAATTCATGCCCCCGTCTGTGCTTCGGAACAGCTCGCTTTTTGTCCCTGTATAAATGTTATTGGGTGCGGATGGGTCAATCGCCAGGCTGTATACTTCTAAATCAGTCAGGCCGGTATTAATTGGCTCCCAATTACCACCGCCATTCGTGCTCTTGAACATACCCCCGCGGGTTCCTACATAAATATTGTCTGTCGTAATTGGATCGATCACCAAGGCACGGATATAAGTGTTGGTCAAGCCGGTGGAGATTGGACTCCAATTTTCTCCGCCGTTCGTACTTTTGTATGCGCCAGGGTTTGTTCCAATATAAAGGACGGAGTGGTCACTCGGATTAAGCGCTAAAGCAAAAATATTGGAATTGGCTGGGAGACCCGTATTGACTGCTTGCCAATTTCCGCCGCTGTTTGTAGTTTTGTACACTCCCAAGTTTTGGATTCCGGCATAAACGGTCGCCGGATTGTCCGGCTCTATCGCGAATGCTTCAATTACCCCTCCAACTTTGCTCATACCAGTGCTAGCTTCACTCCAGCTCGCTCCTCCATTCGTGCTTTTGTAAACACCATACATTGTTGAGCTGGCATATAGAATTGAGGGGTTTAATGGATCGATCGCTAGAGCCGGAATAAAGGATCCTGGTATTGTATTTGGCAGACCGGTGCTCGATACTTGCCAGCTTTGACTGTGATTGGTGCTGTTAAACACGCCAGCTTCCGTTCCAGCATACAGGGTGGTCGGCGTGACCGGATCAATTGCCAATCCATAGATATTGTTAGTTGCCAGGCCCGAGTTCACCTGAGACCAGCTCCCACCGCTATTGGTGCTTTTGAATACACCGCCGATCGTCCCTGCGAAAACATCAGCATGTACAGATGGGCTGACTTGCAGTTCGAAGATAGACATATAACTCAGGCCTGTGTTGACCGCCTGCCAGCTCGCACCGCTGTTCGTGGTTTTAAAAACACCGCCATACTGGCCTCCTGCGTAGAGGGTAGTCGGCGTGATTGGATCTATCTCGACAGCATAAAGTGAATTGGGCAGACCTGTATTAGACGGATGCCAGCTAGCACCACTATCTGTACTTTTGTAGAGACTGCTGGCTGAAAAGAGACCAACATAAAGGTTGTTTGGATGAACTGGATCAATCTCCAAGTCTTGAGGGCGTAAATTGGGACCGGGTGGCAGTCCAGTGCTGGAAAGGTTCCAGAAACCGGCTCCATCGGTACTCTTATAAATACCTGCCTCCATAGCTACATAAATCGTGCTGGTGGTCAGTGGATTGATCACCAGAGCGTTCACATCAGAGGTCGAAGTATTCTCTATGCCGGCACTTGCCCACACCCAATTGTCACCGCCATTCGTTGTCTTATATACACCATGATTGGTTGCCCCCAAATACACAATGGTAGGATCCTGTGGATCAATTACCAGGGCATCCACACTGTTAGGGCTAATATTCAGACCCGTGTTCATCGGTTGCCAGCTCTCGCCAGCGTCTGTACTTTTGAAAACACCGTTGCCAGAACTTGTTCCTGCGTACAAAATGTCTGGATTGATTGGATCAATCACCAGGATAGGAACATTGATTTGAGGCAATCCATCATTGATCGCGAGCCAGCTTAGTCCCCCGTTCGTGCTTTTGAATACACCATCAGCGGTTCCAGCATAGATGATCGAAGACGAAAACGGGTTGATTGCAATAGAATTAATCTGTCCACCCTCAGGCCCGTTGTTGGTCCAAATATTGTTTCCAGCATATGTCGGGATTGCAGGGCTGCTCATAAGCAATCCAAGGCTGATAATAAAAACTTTCTTCAACAAATCCTTAGCACGCATGAGAAATCCTTTCCTTTAATTCACCTGGCAAGAATAAATGGGATGTAAATAAATTATGTTCAGTCTCCCTTTTTCGGTACTCTATGATTTTCTTGTGAAGATATCTGTGTCAAACGATATGATTAATTCCTGACCTAATACTTCAATGAATAAAGGGCAGCTTGACGAACAAAGGTAATCCCTATATTTTTATTCGTATAGAAAAAAGTACGAGATGCAAGCTGGTCATTTCAGAGATATATTGGGAACAGGTATAACAAAACGGCATCAACTTATAATAAAAAACATCTTCCAGTAATTATCGTAAATAAACTCTGTATGTCAACTTATATTTGTAATAATTCTCAACATTTATATTTTGGATCAACAATGTAACGGAAGAGGAAAGGTATACGCATCTTCAAGCAACGCAGTACGAGCGAACTGAAGACCGTAAAGGGCAGGCAAAAGGGTATAAATTAAAGACAGTCAAGCTATGCATGAGTGAAATCGCTTTTGCAGTATCCCTGGTAATTGAGGGTGGTTTCTACTCGACTGCACCATTTTGGGGCAGTCGTGGTGCAGAAAAAGTGTTATGTAGGGGATTCAATGGACATGTTGGATAAATTTACCCCCACATATTGGATAATCAAAACAGTCGACGCCATATGTGCCGGATGGACATTGGTGGCTTCAGCCCTTAATCAGGCTAGCCCACCACCATCGATGACGAGGGCTGAACCTGTGACGAAACTAGCGGCATCGCTAGCCAGGTAAAGGACGGCTTGGGCGATTTCGATGGGTTGAGCATACCGGAGTAAAGGGCGGTTAGCTGCCTCAAGCATGAAATATTCCTCCGATTGACCGAGCTGCCGGGCTTCTTCGCGCAGCATGGGTGTGTCGGTATCTCCGGGGCAGACGGCGTTGACGCGGATATTGTGTTTTCCATGATCAAGTGCCATGGCTCGGGTCATATTCATAACTGCACCTTTGGAAGCGCAGTATGAGACTGCATTAACACCGCCTTTGAGCCCCCATCCAGAGCTGGTGTTAATGATCGAACCGCTTCCCGCTTTTTCCATGTACGGTATGGAGTATTTGCTCATCAAGAAGATGGACTTGACATTAACTGCCATGACTTTATCCCACTCGTCCTCAGTGGTGTAGATGACATTCGCGCGGCGGACAATCCCGGCGTTATTAAACAGGATGTGCAGCCCACCAAAAGTAGCGACCGTCTTTTCCACGGCGGCTCGGCAGTCATCGGCGCTGGTTACATCGCAGGGTATGAAAATAGCGTTTTCACCAGCTGATTTAATCTCCGCAACGGTGGATTGCCCTTGTTCGGTGTTGATATCTGCAATAGCGACAGCCGCGCCTTCTTGGGCGAACAGCACGGCCGTTGCACGACCAATACCAGAGGCTCCACCGGTAATGAGGGCAACTTTATTGGCAAGAATGTTCATCTTATCTCCTTATGATTTGAGAACTAAAAATTCAAAACGCAACCCGGTAGACAACCTTTTCACGATAACCAGTTACAATGGGCATGTAGCCAGCTAGAATTTCATCCACTTCCGGCTCCCCGGTGTCGACCAATAGCGGTTCTCCTTGCAGAGCATTCAGTTTTTCAGATAGACTGACTACGATAATGTTTTCTCTGCCAATCGCTCGAATGACTTTGGGGCTGATTTGTTGGTTGCCTCGCCCAAAGATGAATCCCTGCCCACCTATAGGCGTGACGATGATCTTGGCAGGCTGGTTCTCAAGCAGCGCTAGCAGGCGGGATTCGCTTACATCCAATGCTACGACCCCCTCCTTTGTGTATACATCCACACCGACGAGTGTTTTAGGGAATCCAAGCTGCTTTGTGATTTCGCGGGTTGTGGTGCCAGGCCCAATCACATAGAACCAGCCAGCCTGCAGGTTCTCGATCACATCTGCAGCAATGGCTTGCACACGTATAGATTCTGCTGCCGGTGTGGGGACTTTACGATTTTGCAACAAGTGCGGGAGGTAGGGGACGTCCAAATAACCAGACAATCGAGTAGTGAATATCCCATCGCGATAGGAATCTTCATCCAGATCAATAACCTCAGACTCGCGTAAGGCAATCCGTTTGCCGAGCAGATAAGCAGTGGCGATTTCACCAGCGTTTCGTGGACTAGTAGCAAACACCGCTGAATGGATTTTAACGCCGGCAGGAATACCCAAAACGGGTAATTTCGTACCCACGGCAATATATATATCGCGGGCAGTACCGTCTCCACCGGCAAATAGGAGCAATTCCACAGGAATGTCAAGCATTGCCTTGGCAAGGCACCGAGTATCTTCTGCACTGGTTGTGCCCAGTGGTAGTTTTCCAATCACCTCTGGATTAAACCCATATTGACACGCCACATTTTCACCCATCGGACCAGGAGGCGTGAAAAGCTCAAAAGTGCCATGCAAGTGCATCAAGACTTCTAGTGCACTTGCCGCGCGCAGGTTCGATTGTGGCTCTGCACCAAGTGCATAGGCTCTCTGCTGAATATTCTCACCATCACTGCCTTTTAGCCCCACCCGCCCACCAATGCCAGCGATTGGGTTCACAATCAGACCTATACGCATAGAAACTTACTTGACCTTACGTTTATAAGCTCTCCAGGTGATTGCCCACTCTTCCGGATCATCGTAGGGCTCTTGATTGATCTTATGACCGGTGCTGTTATGTGGAGCTGTGTGGATGGTTTCAGGGCAGTTGTACGCCTCGTCTGCGATGTGTTTAAGTATGGCAACGTATTCATCCAGATCGGCTTGTGAATAAGACTCGGTCGGTTCGAGTGTCATCGGTTCGGTGACAATGTATGGGTGATGGCTTGTCCAGTAGTGTGTCCCAAAGTCTGCCGCTCGGTACCCGATTTCCTCCGAGTGGACGCCTGTTTCGGAGGTGAGTTGCTGCCAACTATAACGTACCTGTTCGATTCGGCGCTTGCCCTTCGCATATGGGGCACTTACACCACGAACCTCGAGCATTTTCTTGAGCAGGTAATTGTTATTCAATACCGCGATTTCAGCCACTTCGCGTAAACCGTCTGCTCCTAAGCTCATAATCCAAGCATAAGCCTTGAGAATATTCTGTGCGACGCCATACCATGGGCGGATTTTTCCAATACTCTGCGGACGATCGAAGTCAAGGAAATATTTTTTCCCGTCAAACTCAACCGTTGGCTTAGGTAGGAATGCGGCGAGAGCTGCTGTTACGCCACTAGCCCCAGCTGCCGGACCGCCGCAACCATGTGGGGTGGAAAAGGTCTTGTGCAGATTGAAATGGCACAGGTCAAAACCAACATCGCGCGCCCTGATGATCCCTAAAATCCCGTTGGCATTTGCCTGGTCATAGACGCACAATCCTCCGGCATCATGCACTGCCGTCACGAACTGCTCGATGTGCGGATTGAAAATACCGGTATCCTCCGGATTCGTGATGAACAATGCCGCTGTCCGCTCTGAAATGGCTGCCTGGAGCGCTGCTAGGTCAGGGTAGCCATCAGAGTCTGGATAAACGGTGATGATTTCATATCCACCCACTTTGGCGCAGGCTGCATTTGATGGGTGCGAGAAAATCGTAGTGATCACCTGGTCGCGCTGATCGCTCTCGCCGCGAGATTCATGGTAAGCTCGCACCATCGCCATGTTGGCATATATCGCTGCTGATCCTGCCCCTGGCTGCAAGCTAAAACGGTCCATACCCGAAATTTCTTTCAAGAACTGCTCTAATCGCCACATCACTTCAAGAATTCCTTGCACAGTCGATTCATCCTGCAGGGGATGCAAATCCGCTAGTTTATGCGAACGAGCCAGCTGGTCATTTACCTTGGGGCTATACTTCATCGTGCAGGTACCCTGGCCAATGTCAATATTTAAATCGACACCAAGATTTTCCTGCGAAAGGCGCGCATAATGCCGTAAAACATGCACTTGGGACATCTCTGGAAGCGCAGGAGGGATTTTTCGATGCAAGGGCTCCGGCAAAGTCGCTGCTATTTCACCCACTTCGTGTACAATGCCTGGTTCTACCTGCGGTACGAGCACACCACGCGCACCAGGTTGGCTTAATTCAAAAATCACTGGTTCATCCCAGCTTGCCTGATGAAAACGGCGCGGTAAGGATTTGGGAGCAACTGCTTTCATTTCACCACCTCCTTCAAGGTGGCGACCAGTCGATCAATATCTGACTGGCTATGAATTTCGGTGACTGCATATAAGGCACATTGTCCTAGATCAGGGAATTCTATGCTTAGATCTTTGCCACCGAAAATCCCTCTTACCAGTAACTTTTTATTGATGGATGCAACCGTCTGACCGCTCTCGCTAAAATCAATCACAAATTCCTTGAAGTGGACCCCGTTAAATTGAACATTTAACCCTGGCACTTCACTGATTTTTTGAATTGCATAAGCTGTTCTTTGCATGATGCTTTCGCCGATCTCAACCATTCCCTGCGGTCCCATCAACGCCAGATATACGCCTGCAGTAATTCCCCACAACGCTGAAGCAGTACCGACCCATTCCTTGCCTTCCTCACGTAATGCAAAAGAGGTGCGTTCATAAGCAACATCACCGAAACCATATTCCCCTTCGACGATCGTTGATGAAATCCCGAACAATCGGGATGGAAATTCCAGCACAAAGACTGGATCGTCTCTGGTGGCGATGAAACCTCCATGTCCACCGCCAAACCACATGTGGATGCCGAGGGATTGGATATCACCACAAACGATGTCGCCACCATATTCTACCGGCGGGTTCAATACACCCAGCGAAATTGGATCGACGTAAACTACGCACAATGCCTCATTTTGATGGGCAATCTTCGCAATTTCCGCTGCTTGTGTTTCGACAAACCCGAGATAGGATGGATTCTCAAAGAAAACTGCAGCGGTATTCGCCGAAATTTTTGCTTTCAAATCATTCAAATCTATCAAGCCAGAGTCCGGCGAATATTTTAACAAAATGGATTCAAGGTGCGGATGAATATAATCACGCACCTTTGAGAGTTTGTCGCTGCCTAGTGTCCCGCAAATCAGTACTTCGGTGCGTCCCGTGATACGACCCGCCATCAACAACGCCGTACCCGCTGCCTGGAATCCGTCGTAGTTGGGAACATTGACCACATCCATGTTAAGCAGCTCACCCATCATGGACTCATATTCAAACAAAGCCTGAAAGCGTCCCTTATCCTCATATGGCTCGCCGGCATAAGCAGTCAGGAACTCGCCACGTGAGTTGATCTCATCACACACTGCTGGGACGTAATGTTGCCAGCAGCCAGCGCCGAGAAAACTTAACCTCTCACGCGTGCTGGTATTCTTGCCTAGCAAATCTTCTATGTGCCGGACAAGCTCCGCTTCAGCGAGTAATGGCTCTGGCAAGTTGAGCTTACCTTTAAACCGGATGCTCTCCGGAATATCTGCGTATAACTCTTCCACGCTTTTTGCGCCAACCTCCCTGAGCATCTCTTCCTTCTTAGCCGGAATCGAGTTAGGAATATACGGATAGACGATAGGTTTTTTATAGCTCATAGCAATTCTCTTCTGGTAAGGTCGAACAGATAATATCAGACTTAGACCGATAAAGGAAGCCCGCACATTCCATTCAAGTGATTTGACTCGTATAGAAAATCCTCTAGACGCCAAGTAGTTGATTGGGCAATAAAAGCCTATTCAACGTAAATGCTTTGTCATTGTCAAAAAAAACTGGGTCAAAAATGACAGGACACTGGTTTTGAGAAGCTTTTTTTCGTAATCGTCCTTTTAAGCCATTGGTTGAGCGTTCGAGCCAGTCCATGCGTAGTAAAAATGTCAAATGCGGGTTTAAGCACCCTTCAATAATATTGCTTTTCCCCTCCGGACAGGGTTGCCAACCACATCTCCTTACTTCATGCAATAGTGCAATTTTGGTGTAATACAGGTAACACTGCATGGAATAATGGACATGTTGGATGGATTAATCACCACATTTAGAATATCACTGGTGTATAACACCATGTGTTCTGGTTAGAATCCTCTGATCACCCTTCTTAATCGGTTAGTTCATTTCCGCTATCGACATATGCATAGTAGTAAGGCTTGATCTAGTATCCAGGCCTTCTTATCCCACCAATATATATTGAGTATATCAATACACATGCTGCCCAACCTGGATGGTATGCAGGGTCGCCAAGACTTGTGCAAGTTTATTTTCAACCCTATAATGATCTCGTCCAGGTAACACACCTATGGCACAATTATTGCAGGAGTAAATATAAAAGGACATAAGGCATGCTATGATAATAGAATCGATCATTGATGTCATCGGTAATATCCCGCTGATCCGGCTGAATAGAATATCATCCGGTAATGTTTTTGTTAAAGCTGAATTTCTTAATCCTGGTGGCAGCATTAAAGACCGCGTCGCTAGTTACATTATCGAAAGGGCGATTATGGATGGAAGATTAAAGCCAGGGATGGTAATTATTGAGGCTACTTCTGGGAACACCGGCATTGGATTGAGCCTGGTGGGAGTACAAAAAGGGTTTCAAGTGATTTGTGTGATGCCGGAGAACGTGAGTGAGGAGCGCAAAAGAATTATCCAAGCGTTCGGAGGGGAAACGATATTCGTTCCTGCAGAGGAAAGCCTAGCGGGGTGTCTGGAACGGGTTCAAGAAATCATCCAGTTAAATCCAGATAACTATTTCTTTGTCAACCAGTTTGAGAATCCGTATAATCCAGAAGCTCATTACCAGAAAACTGGACCTGAAATTTGGCATGACACGATGGGGGATATTGATATTTTTATTGCAGGGATTGGTAGTGGTGGTACTCTGCAAGGGGTTGGAAAGTATTTAAAAGAGAAAAAACCTCAGGTAAAAATTGTTGCGGTAGAACCTCGTAATGCCGCTTCACTGTTGGGTAGAGAACCCGGGCTCCACCAGATTCAAGGAATTGGCGATGGTTTTATCCCCGCTGTATTGGACGTTAATTTAGTTGATATGGTTTTTACGATCTCTGATGAAGATGCCATAAAGACTACTCGTAGGCTTGCACGTGAAGAAGGCCTATTAGTAGGAACATCATCCGGCGCGAATGTCTTCGCAGCTCTTCAAATGGATAATGGGAAAAATAAAGTCATAACAGTATTACCGGACCGGGCAGAAAGATACTTTAGCACAGCTCTTCTATAAATCTGCATATATATAGCAATTTATTATCAAGATCGGTGATATCTATCTAAATATTAAGATTCATCTCGATGAATAGATAATCTGTCTTCTTTGAGTTTATCTCACAAATGGTACAGTTGGGGAATTATTTATTGGAATCAGAAGACATGTTAGATATGATTTCCCTCATACTTTGAATAAAATGGATATTCCATTACTATATTTGGGTCTCACGTTGAACAGCTGGGCTCACCATTCTCTTTGGTGCATGGTCGCAGAATCGTCTAATCAGCTGCGATCACCCTCATCCAAAGATTCAGCATAAAAAAATGGATCAGATGCCATGTCTGGATCGAGTGCAGACTTGATGCGCGCCAGCCATATATGGTAATTACCGCAAGCAGGACCCAACACCCGGTTTGCCTCCACGCCAAACGCCGCAATGGGAACACCCATGGCATGGTCAATTGCCGCATTAACCCCGATCTGAACCAGCTCGCGCGCCACCATGGAGGACTGTGGGTTGCCGGGATCATAAAGGATGATACCTTCCAGGTATCCGAGATGACCGTTTTCAAATGCTCCCCCAGAACCCAGGTCACCGCCATCATCGAGGATTAAGCCTTGCTTGATATAGGGCTGTTTGATTCTTGCCACATACTCAGCCTGGGTGTGGGCCAAATCCCAGGTATCGAACGCACCCAGCATGGTCGCCATGCCCTGGGATGGACGAAACGCTGCTTGAGTGTTGTTTGCATTGCGGAATAACAACCAGAACAATGTGGATTGTTTCTCAAGCTTGAGTTTGTTATAAACGGGCAAATGTTGAATCAAATCCTGTAGTACTGGAAAACGACGTAACAAGGCAAGTGGGTCGCGGATGTTTTTAATCAGCCTCCCTGCCAGCTTTAAAACTGCCGGTCGCATCGGCAGGTTCATTGGGATGATAACGCCACCTGTCTCGCGCAGAATTTCTTTCAATGCTTTCATCTTCCAGGTGAATTCTTCATCTGAACCAGCAAAGATAGCAGTGCTGATAATATCCTGTCCAATCTTCTGAAAGATGCCACTTTCGAGAGCGATTTTCAACTCTTCATTACTTTCAGTCAATCCCAGCGCAGCAAAGAACATCGGTGTGCGGAACTCTCCATGATTCAATTCTGCTTCGCCCATTTTATAGCCAGCATCTTTCTCTGCTGATCGCGAGGGAAATGCAATTGCATTCAGGGCACTACGAGGAGGGATTTTTTTCAAAACATATTTCGGGGATTGTCCTGCCAGTTCCCATTCGCGCGGGCCATCCCATTTATACAATTTGATGGCGCAACGCGTGAAAACGCCTAACCCTCCGAAGGTTCCCTGAAACCCGCGCACGATGCCACGCATAGATGGGCCTGGCCCATCGGGCGAGAACCAGCCACATCCGGCCCCTGCGCTTCCCAGTGTGACTACCTCACCACTTGGAAGAACCCATTCCACTCCCAGCAGATTTCTACCCGAGAAACTGGTAGCAGTGCCTGTGACCCCATAGCCCCAGGCTGCGGCATGCGATGCCAGAAGGGAATGGTTCGCGCCGGATGAGACAATGTGGCAGTTCAGCCCATGCTTCACGATCTCGGTTTGTAGGTCGATAGCGCGGACGTAAGGCTCGACCACTGCGATTTGATTCTTGAAATCAATATCTATAATGCGGTTCATGCGTTTTAAGTCAAGGATGATGACATTTTTATTCGATGCTGCAGCAGCCGTGTGGAATCCAGTCGATAGCGGCTTAGCCATATACTGGCTGTTCGAACAAAAGCGCATGATTTCCTGCACCTCCGTCGTGGACTGTGGCAACACTACCGCTGCCGGACGCGGCAGCCACTGCGAGCCATCCTTATTCATCGTTTCCGGATTCATGTAATAGGCATAAGTATCCAGAACGCAGGGTGCCGTGGAGACCCATTGCCTCCCGACAATGTTCTCAAGTTCTGAAATATCCCTGCCTTCATGTGTTAAAACGGGATGTTGTTTTTCTACTACAAACCACTTGCTGCGCTGTAGTAGCTGATGAGGATCAAAAATTCCTTTGATGATTTTGACTAACTGCGTGTTGCTCGGATTTTGCGTCCAAACCAGCTCAGCCGCGGAGCCATATGGACGACTGAAAAAAGCGCCTGAATCCATGAGATGGATGGTCGCTTGTCTTTCTAGCTGGCGCAATCGGTCTACCTGTTCCAATGAGCGCGGGTTGTATGGAATCATCAACTCCATGTGACCGACATGGTTCTGCACCATTGGCTGAATATAAACCCCAATCTCCGACTCGACTATACCAAACCCAGCTGCAGTTTCAGTAAAAGCTTTCAGCAGTGCCGGCATGCGATCGAGTGTAGACTGAAAAAAGATCGATAAGCATCCACCAAGCAAGGCGTCACGCCAATCAGTTTCACCGCAGGGATGCGTAGCTTTATTGAACAACTCTGCAGCATCTAGCCTGCCAATTTGTGGTTCGAGTTGCAAATTGCTCTGGTGAGCGATACGTTCAATATCCTGTTTATGATAAGCCAGCCTCTCGCGTGGCAAGCGTTCAAACCCGGCTATGTTTTGAACGCCAACGAAGCCCAGCAATGAGTTGCGCAGGTCTTCAAAGGTTTGTACATCCCCACCCGAAATTAACAATGCAGCTGCTGTTCGATTCAGGACAAAAAAATGTTCGCCAAGAAGCCTGCGTTGAACTGTATATATATAATCGAGCAAATCATCTAATTTCCCTGTACCCACTAGAAAAGTCTCTTGTACAGTCGGCATAATTTCCGTTCGCAGAGTAATCCAGGTGACGATACCCATTGTGCCTTGTGAACCTTGTACCACGCGGTGAAAATCTGTTTGCGATGGACCTGCGGAATGTTTCTGCGCACCTCCTGATAGGCGTTGTTGTTCAATGGTCCCTGGACCTCCCGCGGCACCTGTGCGAAAGCGTTCACCACTGCTAAAAAAGAACTCAGTGCTGCCCACGGGGTCGCTGCTATCCCATTGTTTGTTCGCCCAGGTGGTCGGTTCCCTGTCCATCATAGCCGCCAGCACGCTCTTTCCATTCCTGGGCGATAAAGGCATAGGTATGGTCATGCCATGCGCTGATAGAGTATCTGTGAGTTCCGCATAGGTGATTCCCGGCTCGATCCGGCAGACGCGATTGCGACGGTCAATCAAATCAATTTTCTTCCATTGTGATAAATCAATCAGGATGTGCTCATCTTGATTTGTAATGCCGCCTTTGCGATGTGAACCAGTGGACGATGTTACGGTCAAGCATACGTTGCTTTGACTTGCATACTGGATAATTGAAGCCAGTTCATCTGCATTACCTGGATGCAGGATGCAAATTGGGAGATGCCCGTGCTGGGAGGTTCCATATTTTGTGGATAAGTTCAGCTTATCCAAATCAGTGATAAGCGTGCCGGTTGGTATCAGTTCTTTTAAGCAGGTGATGATGTCTGTATGAGCCATGACCTTACCTCAAACCTGCAGCATCATAAACCAAATCCACCAAATCAACTACCGGTAAGGTATTACCATCTTGCCAACGCATTAAGTTTTGACGGCAATGTTGGCAGGCTGTGACCAGTATTGTCGCACCAACATCGCAGGCCTCATCCACGCGTTGAGTGGCCGCTGATCGAGCAACATTCGGATGCACATCTGGCACACCACCGCCTCCACCACAACAATAGGCATATTCACGGATCCGGTACATTTCAATAAACCGCAAACCGGGGATGGTGCGCAGAATCTGGCGTGGTGCATCAAACACGCCGTTGACGCCATAATTGATTGGCTTGGGTGGCACAAAATAACGCATCACACCATGCGTTTGGCGCTCTTCACCCTGCCAGAATTGTGGTGGCTCGCTTTGCCGTCCAAGGTAGCACGGATCATGATAGGTCACGCACTCCGGGATAGCGTGTACCAAGTGCAGCTTTCTTTTTTGGATGAGTTGCAAGAGAAATTCGCTGGCATGCACCACCTTTGCTTTTGGCGTGTGACCAATTCGCGGATATTTTGAGCGTAACATCCCAAGATCTTCCCCACATAATGTAACAATAATCTTCGCATTACTATTATCCAGCTGGTCAACTGCCAGTCGGGCTTGGCTCTCAAAAAATTCATGCTGACCTGTCCAAAAGAGCTCGATGCCGCTTTCTGGCTCATCGGTGAGAATGCCAAAGTCCACGCAGGAATATTGGAGAAGTTGCGCAAGCTTACGCGCGGAAGCAGCATGGAGAGAATCATAATTAGCTCCGCCGCCTGCAAAAAGCAGCACATTGGATTTCGACTCTGGCAGCGTTTTCAGCTTCAATCCATCTGTCCAAGTCATTTGGGTTGATTTGTTCTCCATCTTTGGTGCAGGGGCAAAACCCAAATCCATGATATGCTCTTTTAGTGCGATGATGACATCCTGGCGTTCGGCTGGCATAATGAATTTGCATGAGACATCGCACAATCCACAGGTGGTACAAGCAGATACGATTCGTGCCAGGTCGCGGTCAACTGTTATACGCCCGTCGAGCAGTGCTAATGCCATCACCTGCATCCCGCCACCAGAGTAGGCGTGAAAATGATACTCATCCACAGGCGGGCAGGCGCTGGTGAACCTTGTTTGTTGAATTGTTGGCATCGGCACAAGTTTGCATAAGCTGCAACGCACACATTTTTTCATCTCGTGCCGAAGGGTTTCCAATCGCTCTAGACTCATATTGGATCCAGGGGAATTTTCCGGGTGGTGTTAATTTACCGGATTGAACAGGACAATTTCATGCAGGGTTGTTCCGGTCTCTTGTGTGGTTTTCCCATCCCTTGTCACATCAAGCTCGAAATTGGAGAGTAGCCTAAAATATCCCGGCTTTAAGTGTAAAATATTCTTTGCGATAAATCGCAGAGCGGGGTTGAAGTTTTCAAGCATATCTTGTGCTTCCAAAATTTTTTTCATATTTAGCGTTGCATCCAGTAAGTTCGGTTCTCGGATGGTTATCCTTTTAGGGAATTGATACTTTGCCTTAGGGTTGTATTCAAAGTCATTACTGAAAAACTCAAACTCACCTGTGCTCAGGATGACCTCCCTTCCATCCGCCAACATGAGAACTTTCACGGTATGGTTATTAACCTTTTCATTGCACTGGATATAGGCATATGCAACTGTAAAACTCTCTGAATAAATCCGCCCCCACATCCAATAATTAATGATGGTCTGGAATGGAAAGTTTAACCAATTGTGGTCATGATAGCCGATACCAGAAACCTGAATTGTCTCCTCACCATCTGTGATTATCCCTGTTACAGTTGCCCGGGCAAAAGGGATTACCCAGCCAAAGTACCCAAGCTTACCAAAATGAGAAAGACCTGTCCCCGGCTTCCAGCCATTTACTTCAGCGGTATATTTGAGTTGGCATCCCAGGTCTTTCTCTTTAATATAAATTTCGTAAACGGGCAGTTCGCTGTTTTGCTGATCAACTCGGATTGTGTTTCCACCAATCGTGACTTCTGGCTTTTCCCGCGCAGCAAAAAAAGATGACCTGTCATATGCGATAAATCTCTGGATTCTTTTGCCATCCGGTCTGAGCAGAACGATTTCAATCCCGGATTTACCCTGTAAGCCTGGATTGGGGTTTGCAGCGTGGAAAAATATCACAATCGTGTGACCAGTATTCAGATGTGCATCAAAATACCACCACTCATACATGCCTCGCTCGCCCATGTCGATATGCAGCCCATCATCGATTGGTTTCAATGGTTGAATCAGAGAGTCACGTTTGCCAGGGCCAGTCCAGCCCTCAATGACCTTAGCTTCATCCGGCATAGGTTTCTCCTTCATTGACTTTAAACCTGAAACAACACTGGGGTCTCTATTTTCATTTCTTCATTAATTCTATCAGCGAAAACCCAAAATAAATCAGGAAAACCATTCGATGATTATTCCTTGCTTTTTTTCTATAAAGTACTTCAAGGTTGGAATAAAAAATAGCTGGAAATTTCGTCGATTTTTGGAAAAGCGAATATTTCTATATCTACCTATTGATAAAAGCAACCTTATGCGTTTCCAGCATTTAAACACCCTACATTATGGTTTTAGCGATTGGTGTCAAAGAATGAGTATCGATTGAATTAAAGAGTGGATAATCTGCAAAAAGGTGTTGATTAGCGGTGTCGCATGCTCTCCCTGTTGCTGTGTGATTAATGGTTTGAGTGAATTGTTTGTGTCACGATCCTCTTCCCTATCCTATATCTGACTATAGTAGGGGGAGTACCCAATCGAAATAGAAGGGTAATCGTCATTTGAGGCATTGATTGGGCATTCCAGACGCTTCACATCCCAGAAATATTAAAAACGAGCTAAGGGTTCTTCTCTTCACCTCTAGACAGGGCTGTTCATCACATCTCCTTGCTTCATGGAGTGGTGCAATTCAGGTAACACTGCATGGAAAATGTCGATATAGTTTTTCAACTGATAAGCTTGTTAGCGTAAAGCAACAACTCTTTTTTTACGTACGTTGTTAATTCATTGCCATATAATCATGCCCAAAAAGGTTATTATGCTTTTTCCCAGCTCGCATCATTATAAAATGATCTGGGTATCAAATCTAATAAAAAAGCCCTGCCAGTTTGGGCAAATCACGCATAACCGAGTATGGGATGTGGCTGATAGGCTTCTTCCAAATGGTGAATTTCATCCGGGGTGAGCTGGACAGAGACAGATGCGACGGCATCATCCAGATGGTGAGGCTTGGTTGCGCCAATGATTGGGGCGGTGATGACCGGTTTAGAGAGCATCCAGGCTATCGCCACCTGGGCCATCAGCAACCCGCGGGCTTCGGCTACATCGTTGACCCGCTGGGCGATCGTAAGGTCTTCATCCGAATACAAACGTTTACCGATAGCATCGGTCTGAGAGCGAAGCGTTTCACTGCTTTCTTTCGATGGTTTACGGGTCAGTCTCCCTTTGGCCAACGGCGACCAGGGGATGACAGCTATCTTTTGATCCTGGCAAAGTGGAAGCATTTCTCGTTCCTCTTCCCGGTAGATCAGGTTGTAATGGGGCTGCATGGAAACGAAACGCGTCCAGCCATGCAAATCCGAAGTGAAAAGGGCTTTGGCAAACTGCCAGGCATACATTGAAGATGCACCGATGTAGCGGGCTTTGCCAGACCGTACCACGTCATAAAGGGCTTCAAGCGTTTCTTCAATCGGGGTTTCATAATCCCAGCGGTGGATTTGGTATAAATCGACGTAATCCATCCCCAGGCGCTTGAGACTGGCGTTGATCGAGCTGAGGATATGTTTTCGGGAGAGACCGCGATCGTTGGGTCTCGGGCTGATATCGAAATAAACTTTGGTGGCAATGACCACCTCATCCCGGGAAGCGAAATCACGCAGCGCCTGGCCAATTATCATTTCACTCGATCCATTTCCATAAACATCGGCGGTGTCAAAGAAATTAATGCCCAATTCCAGGGCGCGCTGGATAAAAGGCCGGCTGTGTTCTTCATCGAGGGTCCACGGCCAGCGCTCGGTGGGCTGCCCGTAGCTCATGCAACCCAGGCAAATGCGCGATACTTTCATGCCGGTGTTCCCAAAGCGGATGTATTCCATGGTTTTCTCCTTTCCCACGATTTATTTATTGATGACCGACAATGCGATGCGGCACATACGGCTCTTCCATGTATGCGACCTCATCATAGCTCAATTTTATAGACAGAGCACCAAGAGCATCTTCCAAATGCGTGACTTTCATTGCCCCGATGATGGGCGCAGTTACTGGCTCCTTCTGTAACAGCCAGGCAAGTGCGATATGAACGCGTGAACCCCCATGCTTTTCCGCAACTTCTGCGACCCGCTCCACGACCTTTCGATCGGTTTCAGCTGTTGCATCGTACTTACTTTTCGCGATTTGATCGGTTTCGGAACGAAGTGTTTGTTCCGAAGACCAGTCACGTGTCAATCTTCCCGATGCGAGTGGACTATAGGGGATCACCCCGATTTTTTCATCGCGGCAGAGCGGCAGCATCTCCCGTTCTTCTTCGCGGTAAATGAGGTTCAGGTGATCCTGCATCGAGACGAAGCGGTTCCACCCATGCTGCTCGGTGACGTGCAGCGCCTTCTGGAACTGCCACGCGAACATGGCGGAGGCGCCGATGTAGCGCGCCTTGCCCGCCCGCACCACATCGTTCAGCGCTTCCATCGTCTCCTCGATTGGAGTTTCATAATCCCAGCGATGGATCTGGTAGAGGTCCACGTAATCCGTCCCCAGCCGCTTCAGGCTTTTGTCGATCTCGCTCAGGATCGCCTTACGCGATAGCCCTTCGCCATTCGGTCCGTCGTGCATTCTACCGCGAACCTTGGTGGCGATGACGACCTCATCCCGATTGGCGAAGTCCTTCAAAGCCCGTCCAAGGATCTCCTCACTCGTCCCGATGGAATATACGTTGGCGGTATCGAAGAAATTGATCCCCAGCTCGAGGGCTTTCTTGATGATTGGCCGGCTGTTTTCCTCGTCGAGCACCCATTTGTGAATCCAACGCGTTGCGTACCCAAATCCCATGCAACCAAGGCAGATGCGCGAGACTTTCATCCCGGTTGAGCCTAATCGAACGTATTCCATGGCATTCTCCTATCAAATGACTTTTCGAATTAACCCTTATACCCAAGATGGCAGAGAGTTGTAGTAATAACTCATCCAATATTAAATAGTCGATGAATTATGAGCTTGGATGGCATGGAACCAGTTTAATTGTCGATGATCGTGCCACATGACTAATGATGGTGCCAACGATACTAATGCCGTAATGACGGTACTTTGTGCGGTAAGCAGCGTCGATCTGGTCGTTGATGCCGGTATCGGCGTCCACGAACGTGACATCTTTATCGATACCGCCAGCCTGGATATGGCCTTCGTGGCGCACCTGGGTGCCGCGGAACCAGGCACCGGTGCGCCCGTTAACGGATCGGATGTATAGGTCGTCGCCAAGACGGACGACCCAAATCGTCACCGACGTTCGCAGTGTGCCGTCGCGCCGGAGTGAGGCAATCTGAAGTTCTTCGGCTGTCCCGATCTTGTTTAGCTCGTCTTTCGACCAAGTAGTCATTTTCTAATTTCCTTTCACGCCTTGCCATGCTCAGCGATTGACCTGTCGCTCTATTTCTTGGGGGTAGCGAGCCCCTTGCACTGTGATCTTCGAGAGTGCGCCGTCAATCTCCCGGAGATCGTCTGATGTAAGTTCGACGGCAACTGCTCCAATGTTCTCATCCAGGCGCTCGAGCTTCCGGCTGCCCGGGATGGGAACAATCCACGGTTTCTGAGCGAGCAGCCAGGCGAGCGCGATCTGAGCTGGTGTCGCACCCTTCTGTTCTCCGATGCTGGTAAGCAGATCAATGACCGCCCGGTTTGCTTTCCGCGCTTCTGGTGTAAAGCGTGGCATGCGGCTGCGGATATCAACACTGGCGAAGGTAGTGTTTTCATTGATCTTTCCCGTGAGATAGCCCCGGCCCAGAGGGCTGAATGGCACGAAGCCGATCCCGAGTTCCTCACATGCAGGCAGCACTTCCTCCTCCGTGGTTCTCCACCATACTGAGTATTCGCTCTGGATTGCTGTGACAGGTTGGACTGCGTGGGCGCGACGGATGGTCTGTGCCCCTGCTTCCGAGAGCCCAAAGTGCTTCACCTTACCTTCCTGAATCAAGTCCTTCACCGCACCCGCCACATCTTCGATGGGCACAGCCGGGTCAACACGGTGTTGATAAAACAGATCGATAGCATCGACCTTGAGTCGCTTGAGTGAAGCCTCGGCGACCTGCTTGATCTGCTCTGGACGGCTATCCAAGCCAACCATAGGACTCGGTCCCCTATCAAGATCATGTTTGAACCCGAACTTGGTGGCGATCACTACTTGTCCACGAAAAGGAGCAAGCGCTTCGCCTACAAGTTCTTCGTTGGTGAATGGACCATAGACTTCAGCCGTATCGAAGAAGGTAATGCCCCGGTCAACCGCCGAGTGAAGAAAAGAGATCATCTCCTGCTTGTCGGGAATCGGGCTTTCATCATGGCTCATTCTCATGCAACCGAGCCCAAGAGCAGAGACTTCCAAGTTGCTATTTCCAAGTTTACGCTTCTGCATTTTCTGACCTCCTCTCTTTTCGAATCAGATTATTTCTGGTTCCTGTATTTGAACGATTTCTTTCTCTTTTTCCAAAACCGCGTTTTTATACACTTCAATTTTGTGATCCAGGATGTCCAGAGTTTTTTGCATTTCTTTTATCCTAGCAACAAGCTGCTCTCGCTGCACTTTCAAGATTTCTTTCCTGGCTTCAATCGTCCGATCGCCCTGCTGAACCAATCCAACATACTCAACGAGCACTTCAATTGGAAGCCCCGCGCTCCTCATGCACTTGATAAATTCAACCCTCTTCACATCGGTTTCGTTATAATCTCTGATACCGCTTTCATTTCGATTTACGGGTGGAATTAAACCAATACGTTCATAATAGCGCAGCGTATCCAATGAAATACCATATCGTTCACTTACTTCCGCGATCTTCATAAATTCACCTCTCCGTTATAGTTTATCACTTGGAGTTGACTCCAAGTCAAGGGTTTTATATGAAAATACAAAGCAGAAGTCCTTGGTTGAGCATTCGAACCGTTGCACTCTCATAAAAATCAGGGAGAGTTAACAGTTCTTTTCCCCCTCTTGATAGGGCTGCTCATCAAATCTCCTTGCCTCATGCCGTGGTGCAATTCTGGTGTAATTCAGGCAACACAGCATGGAAATTATGGACAGGTTGAATATATAAACCACCCAATATTGGATATATTAATCATATTAGAACGATTTGTATAAGTTGGACACCATGGACTGCCCCTCTTCATCTGGTGGATACTAATTTGAGTCCAACCACTCCTCCCCTCTCCCAGATGAATTAATCCGTGAGAGGGGAACCTGCAGCGTCTTCACCAGGTAGTGTCATAATAGTTTCACTACGGGTAGGGTCTTCATGATTTCACTACTGGTAGTGTCTTCATGATTTCACTATGCTTTCACTCACTGGATGGGGCTCATCCACAAACTTGTACCGAGTACTCTTATCGGAAGTCGGTAGATAATCTATTAGTTAAGCATCTCAACATGAGAAACCCTAAAGTATTGCAACTTTTCCCTCAACCCCTAATAGAACAGAACATATATGCTATCATACCAAGGGCGTTCTTTGCTTGTAATATCGCGACCATTCTTTGGGAACAAGATCGCGAAATAATTCATCTCATGTGTTCTGTAGAGAAGCCCCGCTGGGCTGACTTACATATCAATAAAACAATAATGAGATTATGAATTATGCTAAAATTATTCTATGAGCATTCTAAAGAAGCTGAGTAAAATCTTATCCTCACCGCCCCCACAAACCGATCGGGCGATGTATTTATATGTGCAATGCAATAAGTGTGGTGAAAAGCTACGAGCACGCGTGGATGTATGGAATGAGCTAACTCCAGAGTATGATGGAAAAAGTGATAATGCGATTTCTTATCATTGCCGAAAAGTACTGATCGGGGGAAAAATGTGCTACCAGCCGATCGAGCTCCGATTAAAGTTTGACGAGAATCACAAATTGATTGAGAAGACCATCATGGGGGGAAAATATATCGATCAGGCTGAGTTCAATAATTAAAGCTAGGGAAGGTCGACCATTTCTGGCATCGTGATGATATGGAAAGCCAGGGTTTCCAAATCGTGTGCTTTAGACGAATTATTACCAGCCGCACGGATTTTTTGAATATGAGATAGGATGAGAGGCTGGTTCCCAAAGTAAGAGTCCATGGCTTCATCGTCAGTGAGGATATCCTTTACACCCAGCTGCTCATAGATCTGGCTGACTAAGCCATAACCCCAATCTTCCACAATACCTAACTCATCTGCCAGCTCGCGTCGTTCCATGCTGAAGAGAAAAGCCAGCCGGGAGACATCCGCTTGATGTTTGGACAAGGTGCTTTGAAGGGTTTTCCTGCCATCCAACACTACACAAGGGTGGGGTAGGGGAAAACGCATGGCAGATGAGAGAGAGCGGACACCTTCCGTTATGACCCACTTGCCTGACATGGCAATATCAATTGCCCAGGCAAGCGAGAAATTGATCTCCTTTTTCAGGATGTAACCCACAAAACATGGATGAGATAATCGTCCTAGGATCTCCGGATTGGCGCGAATACCCGTGCAAAGGATAGCTGGGGGGTGCTGCATACCCGAGATGGCTCCCAGGATCTGGGGGATCCAATCTTCACCACCAGGGATATCGGTATCCATGAGGATCAGATCCACGTAAGAGGCTTTCTTATGTAGAAGTGGGATGATCTTTAGAGGCTCATCAAACTCGCCAGCCAAACGGGTGCGCCAATCGCGAGCCGCTAGCAAGGCCATCCAATTGCGGGCAAACGGGTCATCCTCCACAATGGCGATCTGGAATTCAGTCTTAAGCATAGATTATCTCCGGGAGAGATTATAGCCGATTATTTACCTGGGGATATACCAACGGAAAATCGGTACGGGCGAAGCCCGAGGGATTTTTACCCGAAGCATCGCGAGCGTTCTCTGCGAGGGCTGTCGTATATCCAACCCTTATTCGCAGCCGTTGCTTTACCATAACAATAAACTGTTATATTAGGCCGTCAATCGTTTGAATTGGGGCAGGTAGGCCTTGTTTTGAGCAAACATCTGGTTAACCATTTGCTTGATCTCTGCTAACGAGAGCACGGCCGATGTGAGGGGATCATAGGCAATAGCCTGGAAAACTAAACGCGGGTCACCTGTGAGAGCGCCTTCCACGGCCATCTCTTCGATCTGTGCGGTTAAATTCGTCAGGGTGGCACACTGTGGAGGCAATGCACCGACGTGTACTGGCTCAAAACCCTTGCGGCTGACCCACACCGGCACTTCTACGCAGGCACCCTCGGGGAGATTGGTGACCAGGCTGGTATTGGGGACATTACCATTGAACTGGAATGGGTCTCCACCCATCAGGGCGTTGATGATAAAAGCGGCATATTCCTCCCCACGCTCGAGCTCAATGGGGGTTTGCGCTGCGAACCATTGACGGGCTTCATCTTTCCAAGTGCGCTCGGCATTTTGGTATTCTTTAAGAATATAAGCAAATTCTCCCGGGTTCCACCCCGTGCCATGGATACAATATTTTTCAATCAGGTCACGGCGTTTGCGGAACCAGGCATTATATTCCGAGTTATGCCCGCTGGATTCGGTGACGTAGTAATCCAAATGCAAGAACATCTCATTGCGAACAATTTCTTCGTTATAGATTTCTGGTCGCTCAATGACAGCTTTGCGGATGAAGGGGTAGGCATCCTTGCCATTCCAATCATATTTTAGATACCATGCCATGTGATTGAGACCAGCACAGGTATATGTAATTTCCTTGTAGGGGGCACCAATCCAATCTGCGAGCATCATGGCAGTGCCTTGTACACTATGGCATAAGCCGGTCAGGCGGATGAAGCTTTGACGCTGAAGTGCACGGCAGAGCATTGCCATTGGGTTGGTGTAGTTGAGCATAGTGGCATTGGGGCAATAATGCTCCATATCCCTGGCGATATCCAACATCACCGGGATGGTACGCAAGGCACGAAAAATGCCAGAGGGTCCACGAGTATCCCCAATGTTGATATCGACCCCATACTGCTTAGGTATCTCGATATCGTAGCGCCAGACATCGGTACTGCCTGCCAGGATGGTGACCAGAACAACATCGGCATCCCGTAAGGCTTCAGCCCGGTCGAGCGTGGCGGTAACTTTGGCGGGATATTTTCCCATATCAATAATGCGCTGGACGGATTTTTGTGCAAACTCCAGACGTTCAGGGTCAATGTCCATTAAAGCCAGGGTGGCATCTTGAAGCATGGGGAAGGTGAGTACATCGCGTACTAGGTCACGGGTAAACCCCAGGCTACCAGCTCCGATGAATGCAATCTTGATCATATTTCCTCCTTGGGATGGGGATGTTTGTTCCAATTATAACTTAGCGAATTCGAAGGTTTAGCATAGATGGACCATATAATCAATCTGTCAATAGCCCAGATCTTATTTGATGGTGAACATAGCTTGGATAAAGTGAATGGCTAATGTTGCAGACTGGCAAGGATGACTAAGTTCGAGCTCGACTCGGGGTCAAAAGGAGCGCCCGCCATATTCCCAAAGGAGGTGATATTCACAAAACCTGCTTCGACCAAGCTTGAGATAAGCTCATCTTTCAGGAGTGGACGCAAACGGGAGGTGGCTACCTGTTGTGACCATATACCTTGTGCGACCTTCTTCAGGGTGACCATATTGAAGGTCAACAAGCCGTCGGGGTCAAAATCATAAAAGCGCTGGAAGATCCACTCAGCATCACCCTCTGAATGAGATTGAGGCTCCATCCAGCGGTCATGATGAGCCATGACAGCATCAAAGTTGCGGTTTTGGATCAAGAGTAAGCCGCTGGGCTTCAGGCAGGCTGCGAAATCAACCAAAGCTGTTGAAAGCACCGGCAGGGATAACAAGTGAGGCAAGGAGTTCCCAAGACACAGCAGGGCATCAGAGGCGTGCTGCCCAAAGATTTGAGCCAAGGCTCCAAACCCGGCAATCTCGAAGCGGACATGAGCCCTAGCAGAGCTGGCATTTCTACGTGCACGATCGATCATCCCGCGACTGATATCTGCCCCGGAGGTTTGATATCCAAGCTGAGCTAGGGCGATGGCATGCATTCCAGTTCCCGTGGCAGCATCTAGAACATACTTCGCGCTTATTTCATGCAACTTTTCAAGGATAAAAGGGAGCTCGATTGACAACCTACCTTGCCAATTTACAAACCGGTCATAATCTGAACTTATGGCATCGTACATATAACTCTCCTAGGGTGATCCATTGGTGCAAGAGGTTGTGGGTGAATTATAGTTCACACAATGAATAAGGTGGATGAATCAGCGATTCTTGATCTGTTTATGGGAAACCTTAAACTAAGCTTAAACTTATCTCAATATGATCTTCACAAATTCTTCATAGGGGAGTGGTATGCTTAGAAAAATAATGTATTTATGGAGGTTTGAAAATGAATAAAGTATTGAAATGGATCTTATATGTCCTGCTGGGATTGGTGATCCTGGCAGTCGTTGCGGGGATCGTATTTGCGATTTTCGGTGGATATGGATACACCATGATGAGGCCAGGCTTTCGAATGATGGAGCCCATGCGATTTTACTACAGCCCGATGCGTTCGATATTTGGCGGGTTACTCGGCCTGGGTGTGGTCGTGCTGGTCATCGTGGGTATCGTGGCATTGGTAAACGCGCTTGTGAGAGGCAATCGACCTATGCAGACAACTCCACCTGCCCAAATGAGTGCGCCAACACGCACATGTTCAAATTGCGGCAAGCCAGCTCAAGAGGATTGGAAGACCTGCCCGTATTGTGGGAACCCACTAACATAGAATATTAAATGTGTGCGGATGCAAGATCCCCCAATTGACATCCGGACCTGACGACCAATCACTACATAAGCTGCGGAGAGATCCATAAAAATGGCAGCTCCGCAGCTTGAAGGTTATCAGGTATGTCATTAATTGGTTTAGGTAGATTTTTCCTTGTGCTCGCATTTCAAAGCACTGCTCGACGCTGTCCATGCCGGGTGTCAATAAAAAAATAAAGCCTGATGATGCGATGGGCGATTTTTGCCGTGCATCACCTGATCTACAAAGTCAACCAGGTACCAATCCCCATATCCTTTGCCCGACGGTAGATTTCGGGCGCAATAGCCATATCATCCATGGCCAGACCAAGGTTGATTGCCAGGGTCCGTTCCTTTGGATTCTGGCGTCCCGGCTTTAGACCGGCAACGATCTCGCCCAGGTCTGCGTATGGGTCTGGGGTGGTCTGGAAATAGCCAACCGATTTATAGTACTGGAATTGGGCGTGGTCATCCGTGCTGATGCGATCCATCTGGGATAAAGCACCAGCAGACCAATAGCTATCAAAATCTACTGCGCTGCCAAATGCGCCGGGCTGGAGCCAATCCTTTTGAATTGTGGGGGTGGGATGTTTGAGGATTGGACCAGAAGTGACAACCAGATCACTTTCGATCACAGCCTGTTTAGCTTCTTTTACACCAATCACTTCGACATTTAATTTGGTTGACATTTCATCTACGTAGCGCTGCTGCCGATCGGGATGAATATCATATGCATAAACCCGCTCAATAGGGAAGAGGACCTTCAATGCCTCCAGATTGGTGCGACCCTGGACCCCACAAGCCAATATGCCAGCGATCTTACTCTCTGGGCGGGCTAGATACCTGGCTGCCAGGCTACTCGCGGCACCCGTGCGGTATGCGGTGATCCAGGAGCAATCCATAACCGAGTAAGGGATACCCGTCTCGACATCGTTCAAGATGAGAAGCCCAGTAATATAAGGAAGCCCCCGTTTTTGGTTTTCGGGGTAACCACTAACCCACTTGATGCCAGCGGATTGCAAGGCAGGGATAAATGCTGGCATGGCATGAATGAATGCATCCGGCATGGTGTGGATACCCGGTTTTGGGGGCATCTCGACTTTTCCAGCACCCTTTTCGCGGAATGCAGTGTCGAGCAGTTTAATCACCGTGGCCATATCAAGATTTACGTTCGCTACATTTGCCTGGGAGAGATAAAGGATTTGGTGGTTGCTCATATATATTCTCCAGAATGAGGGATGGGAGCCATTAATTAGTAATTACTATTTTATATATTATAAATGCCTATTCAGTTATCAGGAGCTTCACCAGAAGAAGGGGACCAAGCGTTTGGTATTACAGGCATAACGGTCGAACTGCTCACCAAACTCAGCTCGTAATAGTTCTTCCTCGACGTTTATTCTGTAGATAAGCGCTGGAACCAAAAGGAAGGGGACCGCAAGCAGTCCAATTAGACTAGAAAACCCAATCGCGATCCCGAGACTCATAATCACAAATGAAGCATAAGCGGGGTGACGGATAATACAGTATGGGCCATTCTGAATCAATATGTGACTAGCCTGCACCCGAATCCGACCTGAGTACATCCCTTTTAAGGCAATACGAGCCCAGCTAAATAAGAGCACACTGGCAATTATCAGAGCCAGACCTGATAATTGATTCCAACTGGTGCGAGTGCCGCCCAATATTTGCGGGAGATACAAATATTCGAGTGGAGAGGCATAAAAAACCACCAAAAAGCCTGGAATGATCAACCAAAATGACCGATCCTGCCTTTCCTGGCGGACGACTCTATCTCGTTTTAAGTTACTCCAGAGTAAGTATGGTCCGCCTAATCCGTAAGAAAAAGCAGTCAGTAGGAGAAACCAGCCGGTTAAGTTGGCGCGGTATGTGGCGAAGCCCAGATAACCTAGAGCGCATACCAAGAGGTATGCGCTGGTTATTAATAATATGCGAATTCCTTGTTTGACCATGATGGCATCAGAAGAAATAGCCTTCAGAATTGATTATTATTTGCGGGCTCGTAATCTCCGCAGAACGATATTCCTGGCCCATTTTCCAATTTCAACTGCCATCAACATTCCGAAAGCAATAGCTGCAATCAAGCTCCATTGTTGCAGGGAGAGAGGAACAATCCCTAATAATGTACGGATGGAAGGAAAGGCAAAAGCAAGCACCACCATCAACAATCCGGCAAACACTGCTAATACGAGCGGTTTATTGCGCGAAAGCGGACTGGCTCGAAATAGGGGAAGGCGCATTGAACGATAAGCAAAGATATAGATCATTGAATTTACTGCGAAGCTGGCGAAGACCAGGCTGCGTCCTTCCACTGGATTATTATGGGTTAAGAAGAAATGACCGAACAGAGTCAAGGCTGCAATGGCACTGCCGATGCTAATTACACCGATCAAAGTCAACCCGAGGGGTGCCAGAACTGGCTCCTTGACAGACTTGGGCTTTTCATCCATGATGCCTTCCTCTTCTGGCTCGAATCCTAAAACAATGTCTGATGGACCGTCGCAGATCAGATGGATCCACAGGATTTGAGCCACTGCGAGAGGAGCGGGCCAACGGAACATCATGGCAACAAAGATAGTCATTACCTCTGCGAAGGAGTTGGAAAGAGTATAGGCAACGACTTTGCGAATGTTCTCGAATATCACACGTCCTTCTTCGATAGCAGCCACGATGGTGCGGAAGTTGCTATCCAACAGGATCAAGTCAGCAGTCTCCTTGGCAACGTCTGAGGCAGAGCCAACGACGACTCCGATGTTTGCCCGCTGCAAAGCGGGAGCATCATTCACCCCATCTCCAATCATGGCAGTTATATCCCCATTGGTCTGTAAAGCGCGTACGATACGCAGCTTATCTTGCGGTCTGATGCGGGAAAAGACAGCCACTTGTTTCACTTCCTGCTGCAGCTGTTTGTCGCTCATCGCGGCTAATTCTGCACCTTCGAGGCTGTGATCATCGGGATTCATCAAACCAATAGTACGGGCGATTTTTTCCGCAGTTTTGCGATAGTCACCGGTGATCATTTTGACTTGAATGCCGGCTTTTTGAGCCACATTCACCGCTTCGTGCACGCCATCACGGATTGGGTCCTGCATTCCCACCAAACCAGCCCAGGTATAACCTGAATAATCATCCAGCTCACCCATTTGGCGGTAGGCAAGACCCAGTAAGCGTAAACCATCACCTGCCCACTCGTCCACCTTGGCAAGAATTTGATTACGTTCATCATCACTAATTTGGCACATACCAAGTACGATCTCTGGGGCACCTTTCAAGTAGTTGAAGTGGCTTCCATCATGCGAATTGCTTGAGACTGCGGTGATCATATACTTAGTTTCGCTGGTAAAAAGCTCCTCAGCTAGCCGCTCGGAGCTATCCAGCAGGTCTTGAGGAGATACACTCAGATTGGTTTTCGCATACTCCCAAAGGGCAATATCAACTGGTCCTTCCAGATTGTTGCATAGAACCATGGTTTGTATCGCCCGTTCCTGATTGTTCAGATCGACACGTGCCACGCGCATGCGCCCTTCAGTGAGGGTGCCGGTTTTATCGGTGCAAATAACAGTGACTGAGCCAAGCGTCTCGACTGCGAGCAGCTTTTTCACCAAGCCATGGCGCTTTAAGATTTTACGCATGCCCAAAACCAATATCACTGTG
>Ga0153916_10000327_pt1 | contig 31429 bp, 23 predicted proteins | sample Opewatmetagenome_FD_109642 | JGI IMG/M metagenome (GOLD analysis project Ga0153916, IMG submission 109642) | Freshwater wetland microbial communities from Ohio, USA - Open water 3 Core 3 Depth 4 metaG | ecosystem: Environmental > Aquatic > Freshwater > Wetlands | place: USA: Ohio, Lake Erie...
TCTTATCTCCTCAACTTAAACTTGGTTTATAGGCTTCTCTGTATCCTACTGTTTTCACATCAGACAAAATCTCTGGAAACGATTTTATCCAACTCCGTTAAATCAGGATCTATCTTAACAGGCTGTCCGACTGATTCCAGCGCTGAATTTATATCTTTGAGTCCGTTTCCGCCGACCAAGAGGACGATTTTTTCAACCTCATTTATCTTACCTTCAGCGATGGCCTTTTTCATGGCAGCGAAGGGAACGACACCCGAGGGCTCCCCGAAAACACCCGTTCCTCTGGCCAGCTCGGGAATGGCCCGAACGATCTGTTCATCGCTTACCGATATGGCGAAACCTCTCGATTCATCAAGCGCCTTCAGGGCGGCCTCTCCATCGTGGGGAAAACTCACTGAAATACTGTCCGCAATGGTCTTTGCTTTGACTGGCCGGATGATGCCATCCGATTTAAAAGCCCGATTGATGGCATCCATATTTTCGGATTGGCAGGAGACGAGCTGGGGCAATCGATCGATGAAGCCGATTTCGAAGAGATCGACGAATCCTTTCCACACGCCGCTGATGAGATTTCCATCGCCGACAGAAACGAATACTTTGTCGGGACATCCCCAGCTCAGTTGCTCACAGATCTCAAACGCACAGGTCTTTTTCCCTTCCCGCGTGTAGGCATTGTATCCGGAGCTGCGATTATACCAACCATATTTCTCCGTGGCCTTGAGGCACAGGTCGAAGGCATCGTCGTAAGTTCCTCTAACTGCTATAACAACGGCTCCGAACACCAGCAGTTGGGCGATTTTTGCGATCGGCGAAGTCTCGGGAATAAAAATGATCGTTTTTAGTCCAAGAGCAGCGGTGAGACAGGCGAGCGACGAAGCCGCGTTTCCGGTAGAAGCACAGGTAATGATCCCTGCACCTCTTTCCAGGGCATGGGCGACGGCAACGGCTCCCGGTCTGTCTTTAAGAGAGGCGCTCGGATTTTGTCCCTCGTCCTTGATAAAGAGATTCTTTAGCCCCAGTTTGTGACCCAGTCTTTCGGCTTTATACAACGGTGTCCAGCCTATCCGGACGAGCGGTTTTTTGGCTCCATCTTCAACCGGCAGAAGGTTGGCGTACCGCCAGATACTGGAATCTCTGTTCTTGGCCAGGTCTGATTTATTTAAATTCTTTTTGACGAAGCGATAATCATAGGTCACTTGCAGATTGCCCCGGCAATTCTGGCAGACATATTCAATCTCATCCGGGCTGAATTCTGAAGCACAGGCGATGCATTTATAGCCTCTTACTTTTTTCACGCTAGGCCAGATTTGTACTCTTCCGTCTCGACAGCCTTGAGTCCTTTAGCTTCGGGGAAACGGCTTAAAATTCCAGCTTTAATCCCAGCTGCACGCTTCTCGGGTCTGGAAGGCCCCACTTCTGGTTGAAAGTGTCATACCATCTGTTATTCGAATACCAGGACCTGAAGGTGTCGTCATTGGTAGAATTGAAAACATCCAGCATGACCTTTAGCCTCAGGGACTTGGCAAGGGCGAACTGTTTCTGCACTCTCAAAGATAACGTGTAGAAGGCGGGATATCTCACATCACCTCTCGGTTCGGCCAGAATCGTCGTTCGTCCTTGCTCGAGATCGGATATCCTGACAAATGTCGGGCGCGGTCGCCCGGCCTGATAGGTGAAGTAAACCCCGAAGAAGATATCCCAGGGAAAGTTATAGCCGCCGGTGAGTTTAGCCACCCATCTTTTATCATGCTGCAAATCGCCTTCGGCATTGATCAACTGATTGGGGTCCACTCCGAAGCCAGAGGCATATTCCGCGAGTTGGTCCTGCCGCGTTTGATGCGCATTCAGAGTCAAGCCCTGAGAATGACTCCAGGTGATAGAGGCACTCATCATCCAATTCCGCGAATACCTCTTGTCGAAAGAAAGAATAAACCCGCTATATGTTTGGCCATACCCTGGGGGATTCGTTTGCCAGGTTTCCTCCACCCCAGGGGGGCTGGTCCGATTGAACACGGTATAGGTTTGACCATTATCGGCCGAAACTCTCTGGACCTGTTCGTAGGTGGCATTCCTTCCTTCAAAGCCGATAGAAAGCTTTTCCTTTTTGTACAAGTAATCTGCCCGCACGGAAGAATCCGGAAACAGTTCTCTCTCCAACCCGACGAAGAACTGGTCGGCATAGGGATTCTTTATGTCCGGGTCCATGATATAGCCTACTTCTCCGGGAACATAATCGAAGAGTTCCCAGTTTCCATCGACCCATTCATACCCAAACCAATCCGTTACACCGGGTCCTGGTACGGCGAAGTTCCCGATATGCAGGGCATCATGATAGCGGCCGTAATGTGCTTTGAGCAGAGTTTTTCCATCCGTAGTCAATTGGAAGGCCAGTCCGATTCGGGGGGAAACGACGCCCCAGGTAATTAAGTCTTCAATCGCCGGGGCCTTTTCACTGGTTTCGTTCCATCCATCCAATCGAGGGAAGGCCGGATAATCAGCCTGCTGGTGGTCATACCTGACTCCTAGATTCAGCGTCAGCCTTTTGCCAATCCTGATGGAATCATCGAAGAAAAACCCGACTCTGTTTACTATCCCCCCGTACATGTATTGTTGTTGGACATACAAGAGATAGGGTTCACCATAATAATCAATGTAGGTGCCGCCTCCACAGTAGCCTGTCTTTGCCTCGAGCCCTCCCCTGGTGTATTGAGCCCCGATTTTAAAGTCATGATCCCCGCCCAGGAAATCATCGGCAAAATGGGAGAAGCCGGCATTGACTTGATGGGTGTCTATATACCAGACGGTCGACCACTCTGGGGCTACGGACCTCACTCCCGTTGCGTCATCAATATGACCTCTTAGGTTGATGTCTGCACCGCCGACTGGAACATTCCACTCATCTGGGCTGTACCAGCCGGCATACTTAATATCAAAAAAGGAATTGCTGCTTACAAGCCAGGTATAGCGCAGGTTCCAGGTATAGGTCTTGCAGATCTCTTTAATCAATGTTTCGATCGGATTCCATTGGTCGGGAACCTCGCCATAATCTTCATTTTCAAAAGCAAAACTCGCCACCAATTTGTGTTTATTGGCGATGTTGGATGTCAGTTTGAAAAAGGCTTCGTCATGTTTGTCCGTACGGGCATAATCAGGATCTGATTGCCACGGTGATTCCTTGCTCCTTCGCATGGTGTAATTGCCGAAAAACCAAAGCTTGTCCTTGGCCACGGGACCACCTAAAGTAAATGATTGGTCATACCTATAGAACCGCTTGAAAGACGCTACTTCTGGATCAGGGTTGTTATCACCGGTGAGGAAATCGTATTGCCCATAGTGAGATACTGCCCCTTCAAACGTGTTCCCTCCGGATTTGGTGACAATGTTGATCACTGCGCCCGTTATCAGCCCATACTCGGCGGGAACGCCCACTCCTGAGACGTCCACTTCCTCAAAAATATCTTGACCCGGGTTGGTCCAGGGAATTCCCAGCTCTGGACTGCTTTGGTCAACTCCATCATAATAAATGGCATTTCCCTGGACTCCCGAGCCGGCAAAGGACCACCTCAATTCGCCAGATTCATCTTGAGCCAGCATACCCGGAACTTGTTTGATGATGTCTGCAAAAGAATGCCTTCCGGCGGGAAGGCTGCTGATACTTTCTGAGGTAAAAGTGGTGGACATCCCGGAACTGGTCACATCGATGACAGGAACCTGGGCGGTGACTTCAACGGTTTCCGCCAGTGTCGCCGGTCTCATGGATATATCCAAGGAAACAGTGGCATTGATCGTGACCCTAAGGTCTTTTCTTTCCACTGTTTGAAAACCCGGCAGTGCGAAACTGACTTGGTATACCCCCGGGGACAAATTGGCCAATCGGTAGGCTCCTTTTTCTGAGGTGACAACGGTTTGGCGTCCCATTAAAGAAGGGCTTGAAGCTTCGATTGTAACTCCGGGAAGGGGAGAACCTTCATCGTCCACGACTACCCCCGCTATTCTCCCTGTCAATATTTGTCCATAAGAGAGGCTGCTGGACGAGATAAGGAGCAAAATAGATACAATCATAATTGGGGTTGAGAATTTGTTGAGTCTCATTTGTTCCTCCTTCATCAACTTAGTTCGTCCCTAGAATGAATAAAGCCCAAAGAATCAGGGGCAAGAAAATTCGCATTTTACTCTCCTTTTGCCAGTTTCCCATATTCCTTGAGATCTGCTTTCTAGCATATTCGCATATGAAATGCATTCTCTCAAGGAAAGATAAGAAAAAATAAATCAAGTTGTCAAGCATTTATATTCTTTTGAACAAAGTTGATAAATATTTTGAATATAATATATTCATATGTTAAAATTGTGGCGGGAATGTTGTATAAATGTCCAAGAGGATTTTATTCACAACGAATCGATATTTTCTTCCCCTGGGCGAGAAGCTGATAATCATCAGATGTAAAAAAATGCACGATTTCAATGAGGACAATTTTATGGACAATTTTCTAACCTGACAACAGGCAGAGGGGAATTTATCAATCGCGGAGGCTTCGATGATAGACGAACTGGAAAAAAAAATCCTAAGCACTCTGAACAAGAATGCCCGGATGAGTTTTCGCCAGGCAGCCAAAGAAGTCGGGATCTCGGCCACTACTCTCTATCATAAAGTTAAGAAACTCGAAAAATCAGGAGTATTAAAGGGATATATCCCTCTTATCGATAAAGAACGTGTGGGTTTTGATCTTACGGCTATTATTGCCCTTCGTGTCAGACAGGAGAAAGACGTTGAGGTCCAGGAAGCCGTTTCTGAGCTTCCTCAAGTAAGGGCTGTTTATGAAGTCACAGGAGAATGGGATTTGGTACTCCTATGTTATTTTAAAGGGCGCCAAGACCTGACCCATTTTTTGAAAAAGAAACTCCCCTTGTCATGCGTGGAACGAGCTATCACACATCTTGTCTTGAATGTCGTTAAAGAAGAGAAAAGAACTCCTTTGATATAAAATAAAATCGGCAGGGTCTAACTCTACTTCATCGAGGAGGCGTCATGGCCGATAAACACGCCCTCATCATCATCGGCGGCGGCCCAGGTAGTTACGTCAAGAATCCGCATTGTCATTCTGCTTACTATTGAACGCGAGCAAAGATGTGGATGATGTCCTTGAGCAGGGCGGCGGCTGCACCGCGGGGGTCGGACTTGCCGCCAGTCGCCGTGACAGATCCCATGGTATCGGTCGTAAAACTGATCCCCTTATTGGTGCCGACGACTCCGAAGAGCGGATGCGAACGATCGATGGCCCGGGGGGAAACTCCGGCCCTCCAGTGACTGCCGGCACGAGTCAGGTACCCGATGAGTTTGACCGCTTTCCCTTCTTGTTTTGCCCTTGCCGGCAGTTCCGGGGGAATCCTGGTGATGCCTTCGACTGCGATATCCCGGAGCTTGAGGCCGAGCCCGAGCACGGAGTTTCCGATGAGCAGGAGCTTCGCGGCCGTGTCCCAGCCTTCGACATCGAGCTTGGGGTCGTGCTCGGCGATCCCTTTTTCCTGGGCCTCCTTGAGGGCCGCCGCGTAGCCCGTCCCCTCCCCGATTCGAGTGAGGATGTAGTTCGAGGTGCCATTCAAGATCCCCTCGATCGACAAGACCTCAGTTCCCGCCAGGGAGTATAACGCCATGTCAAGGGTCGGAAGAGCGGCGGCCGTCGCCGCGCTATACTTCAGTGAGACATGATTTCTCCGGGCCAGATTTCGAAGACCTTGGAAATCGACGACAAGTGGGCCCTTGTTGGCTGTCACGACATGCCAGCCTGTTTTCAAAGCGGTCCGGATGTCCCCCAGCCCAGGTTCGCCTGTCTGGATGTCAGATGGCGTGCACTCGACAAAGACTCCAGGGTTTATCTTTCCCAGGACATCCTGCGGCTGGAGCCCGGGTCTCCAATTGGGGTATGCAGCGAGAGGCTTTGTCCCGATATCGATGACTCTGTCCAAGCCGGACCTGGCGCTCGAGCAAAGGCCGCCGTCAGAGTTCAGGATCGCCTGGAGGCACAACTTGAGACCGTACCGGAAGCGAAGGGTTACCTCTTTATCCAGGAGGAGTGACCCGAAGGCCCGTCCGACATGGCCGAAACCGGCCAGAACCAGTGGCACCCGCCTTAGCTTCTGGATGATTGCCTCAGCTCCCCGGTATCAAAATGGCGGAGAGGGTGGGATTCGAACCCACGATCCCGATAACTCAGGATAACGGTTTTCGAGACCGTCGCCTTCAGCCACTCGGCCACCTCTCCGCATTTCGTTTTTTCCGCTTCCCCGCAAAGAACTCTTTGAGGAGGAGCCCGCACTCCTCGGCCAGAAGTCCGCCCTTGAGCTCCGGACGGTGATTCAGCTTCCCGAACGGGAACCGCATGACCGACCGGACGGCCCCTGCTTTCGGGTCAGCCGCCCCATACACGACCCTCCTCAGGCGGGCCTGGACAACTGCGCCCAAGCACATCGGGCAGGGCTCCAAGGTTACGTACAGGTCACAGCCGCTAAGGCGGTGAGTTTTTCTCCTTCGACAGGCCCTGCGAATCGCCAGGATCTCGGCGTGGGCGGTCGGATCAGACTGGCCGATCGGACGATTGTGACCTCGGCCGATAACCTCGCCGTCTGAGACGACCACCGCCCCGACCGGCACCTCGTTTCTTTTCCCGGCTCTGCCGGCTTCGGCCAGGGCCAGACGCATATAGCCTTCATCGTCTGTCATTTGACCCAGCTCACACCGCCCGATTTTACCCGTCCGCCGGCGATTTTACAACCTCCCTGCCATCTCTTCAGGCTTTCCTTCAAGGGTCGGGTCGCTCCGTCTGGAGCTTCTCCCTCCGGAAATTGGCTTTTCATCCGGGCCCGATATACAATACATCGATCTTAGGAGAGGAAAGCCAATGGACCGCTTGGAGTGCCTTTTCTGCGCCAAGAAATTCGCCTTGAATGTCTTTGATTTTTTTTGTCCGATCTGCCATGAGCCGATGCTGATCTCCTCGCCGCCTCGAAAGAGGCCGTTCGCCCTGGAGCGAAAGCTTTCCCTGGAAAAGTTCCAAAGCTTCCTTCCCCTGTCGCACGTGGACAGGTCTCTTTCCTTGGGCGAGGGGGATACTCCGCTCCTGATGCTCGACAGAATCCGGAGGAAGTATCATCTCCCTCCGGTATATGCCAAGAACGAGACCGTGAACCCCACCCAGAGTTTCAAGGACCGGGGAACCGCAGTTGCCGTGCAGAAAGCCGTCGCCTGGGGGATCAAGACGATCGGCACGGTCTCCACGGGAAACATGGCCGGATCGACGGCCGCTTATGGCGCCAAGGCGGGCCTGAGGACCATAGTCCTCTTGAAGGACGATACGCCGTCCGATAAGGTCCGGGCCGCCGGGATATATGGACCCATCCTGCTGAAGGTCAGAGGGGATTATGGAGAGCTCTTTGCTCGAAGCCTGGAGATCGGCCGGAAGCAGGGCATCTATTTCATGAACTCCGTCGACCCGCTGAGGATAGAGGGATACAAGGTCACCGGGTATGAGGTCTTCCAGCAGCTCGGTGGGCGCGTGCCCCGGTTTCTTTTCGTTCCCGTGAGCGCCGGAGGTCATCTTCTCGGTTTGATGAGAGCCTTCCTCGATTTGAGGGATGAGGGCCTGACGGCCGACTTTCCGGTGTTTGTGGGAGTTCAGGCCAAAGGCTGCTCACCCGTAGCCAGAGCATTTGCCGGAGGCAAGGCCCGCACCTCGAGGTTTCGCCGGGCAGAGACGATCGCCCACGCCATCTCCAACCCCGCTCCCCCGGGAGGGAACCTGGTCCTGAAGCTCGTCCGTGAAAACAAGGGGTTGGTCATGGCGGTCACAGACGCCGAGATCCTGGACGCTCAGCGCGAGCTGGCGGAGCTCGAAGGCATCTTTGCCGACCCGGCCTCGGCGACCGTCCTTGCCGCCCTGATCAAGCTCTCCCGCCAGCAGCGGTTGTATCTTAGAGACGAGGTCGTGCTGGTCATCACCGGGAGCGGCCTTAAGTCCATGGAGACTGTGGCCCTCCAGGACATCCCCGTGCGTCAGATATCGCTTTCCCGGCTGGAAGGGACGCTGCGCACCACCGGAACATGAACCGGTGGCTGAGATTTGGCCTCATTTTCCGGATATCGATGAAAGGAGGTTCGAATGAGGGAAGAATTCAACCCGCTTGATTTCAAGCTGCCCAAGATCAAGCTCGGGACGATTCGAGTCATTATCATTGCGGCAGTAGTCGTCATCCTGCTCGTGGGTTCAGTTTATCAGGTCAGCCCCGAGGAGATCGGCGTCATCCTGCGTTTCGGCAAGTTCGCCCGAACGGCTGATCCAGGCCTTCATTTCAAGCTGCCCCTCGGGATCGAACAGCTCACCCGGGTTCCCGTCCAGCGGCAGCTCAAGCTGGAGTTCGGCTTCCGGACGACGCGTCCTGGCGTCCGTTCGGAGTTCAAGGTAACGCCCGAGACGACCAAGGAATCCGTGATGCTGACCGGGGATCTCAACGTCGTGGACGTGGAATGGATCGTCCAGTACAAGATCAAAGATGCCTATAAATTCCTGTTCAAGTTGAGGAATGTCGAGGCGACGTTCCGCGATATGAACGAGGCGGTGGTGCGCAAGATCGTCGGCGACCACTCCGTCGACGAAGTCATCACCGTGGGCCGGGCCAAGATCGCCGATGAAGCGAAGGTCGAGCTGCAGAGCCTCTGCGATCTCTACGAGAACGGGATCGACGTCAACCAGATCATCCTGCAGGACGTCAACCCGCCCGACCCGGTCAAGCCGTCTTTCAACGAGGTCAACGAATCCCTGCAAGAGAAGGAACGGAAGATCAACGAAGCCTGGTCGGAGTACAACCAGGAGATTCCCAAAGCGTCCGGCGAGGCCGAGCAGGCGATCCGCGCGGCGGAGGGATATGCCACGGAAAGAGTCAACAGGTCGCGCGGGGACGCGGCTCTCTTCGAATCCGTATATAAGGAATATGCCAAGGCCCCGTCTGTCACCCGCCGGCGTCTTTACCTGGAAACCCTCAATGACATCCTTCCCAAGATCAAGAAAAAGATCATCATCGACGAGAAGCTGAAAAACCTCTTGCCCCTCCTCAACCTCGGAGAGGAGGTGAAGAAATGAGCCCCTCGACAAAGACCATCATCTTCATCGCGGCGGCCGTTCTCTGCCTCCTTGTTCTTGTCGATGCCGTCTTCGTTGTCTCCGAGACCAGTCAGGTGATCATCACCCAGTTCGGAGAGCCGATCGGAGGGCCGATCAACACGGCGGGCCTGCACCTCAAAGCCCCATTCATCCAGAAAACCCACTATTTTGAGAAGCGCTGGCTGGAATGGGAAGGGTTTCCCAATCAGATCCCCACCAAGGACAAGAAATACATCTGGGTGGAAACCTATGCCCGCTGGCGGATTCACGATCCCCTGGTCTTCTATCAGAGGGTCAGGGATGAGCGCGGCGGCCACTCGCGCTTGGACGACATCGTCGATGGAGAGACGCGCAACGCCATAGCCAAGTTTGACCTGATAGAAGTCGTGCGTTCGACTAACCGCGAGTTCGAGCTCACCGAAGAGTCCACCATTCTCGAGCTTTCCGAGATGATCACCAAGATTAGCGTAGGCCGGGAGAAAGTCGCCCAGATTGTCCTCGAGGCGGCCTCGAAAATAACTCCCCAGTTCGGCGTTGAGCTGAGGGATGTCCGGATCAAAAGGATCAATTATGTCGATGAAGTCCAGCAAAAGGTCTTCGACCGGATGATCGCCGAGCGAAAAAGGATCGCCGCCAAGTACAGGTCAGAGGGCGATGGGAAGAGCGCCGAGATTCGCGGCCAGAAGGAAAGAGAGCTGAAGAGGATCCAATCGGAAGCCTACAAAACAGCTCAAGAGATCAAAGGGAAGGCCGACGCCGAGGCCACCCGGATATATGCTCAGGCCTACAGCCTCGACTCCGAGTTCTACCAGTTCCTCAAGACCCTGGAGACCTATCGCACCAGCCTGGACAGCGAGACCGTACTCCTCCTCTCGACCGACAGCGAATTCTTGAGGTTCCTGAAGGGATCGCAGAAATAGACCGGGTCTGGGATTAGGGGGAGCAGAGGATCGACTTCAGCCTCTCCAGGGAGATGTTGCTTCCCGAGAGGATGAGCGCGACCGTCTTGCCCTTGATCCTGTCCTTGATCTTGAGGGCCGCCGCCAGCGGCGAGGCGCCGGCTTCTTCGGTGATGTTGCGGACCAGCTGGAGATAGGTCAGGATGGCTGCGGCCATCTCTTCTTCCGCGACCAGGATGAAGTCGGCCAGGTGCTTCTGTAAGATCTGCTGGGTGAGTTCGTAGCCCATTTGGGTCTGAAGCCCCTCCGCCGCAGTTTGCATTTTGTCGGTGACGATTGATTTTGTCTTCCAAGAGAGATAGGCAGCCGGCGCTTTCTCCGCCTGAACGCCGATCACCTGGACAGCGGGCTTCATCTCGGCCTTGACCAGGCAGCAACCGGCCGCTCCGCTCCCGCCTCCCACCGGCACGATGATAACGTCAAGTTCAGGGCAATCTTCCAAGATTTCTGCGGCATAGGAGGCGACGCCCGCGATCAGATGGGGCTCGTTGGCCGGATGGATAAAACGGGCACCTCTTTCTGCGGCCAGCGCGCTGGCGTGGTCCTTGGATTCCTCGAAGATGCGGCCGGTGAAGATGATCTCCGGACCGAGGCTTCGGATGGCGGCGACCTTGACCGGGTTGGCCTTCTCGGGCATGACGATGGTGACGGGCACGTTGAACAATCGTCCCGCCGTGGCGATGGACAGAGCATGGTTTCCGGTCGATGCGGTTACCACTCCCCTTTTTCTCTCTTCCGGCTTGAGGTTGTGCATAAGGTTGATGCCGCCCCTGACCTTGAAGGAGACCGTGGGCAGGTGGTTCTCGTGCTTTATGTAGACCTTGGTGCCTAGAAGGTCATTAAGCTGAGGGTAGGTATAAAGAGGAGTCCGGGGGAGATAGGTTCGAATGATCTCCCTGGCTTTGAGGATATCTTGGTAGGAGGGCCACGTGTACTTCATTTGGAAAGTCCTCCTCCAAGCAGCCTGACGAGCGGCTCCCGGTACGGAAACAAAGCGGGAGTGCCCCCCGTGTGAAAAAAGAGGATCCCCTGGTCCTTGCGGAAAAAGCCCGTTCCAACCAGGTCGATCAGCGCCGCCATCGCCTTGCCCGTATACACCGGGTCGAGGACGATCCCTTCGGTGGTGAAAAGGAGGCGAATTGCTTCGGCTGTTTCCTTGTCTATGATCCCATAGCCTTCTTTGACATATTCATCCAGAACGATGATGTCGGAGGGGTCGATCGGAAGGTCCAGGGCGAGGGCTTTGCTGGTATCTTGGCAGATTTTTTGAACGATCGGAACCAAGACCCCGTTTCCCTCGGATACCGAAATCCCGACGATCTGGATCCTGGATTGGGCGGCTTTGGCTCCAACGATCAGTCCCGCCTGGGTCGCGCCGGAGCCGGTCGCATGGATGACGTGGGTGATGTCAGCGCCAGCAGATGCGGCCTGGCCGAGCATCTCGAAAAACGCTTCTGCATAGGCGATGGCACCCAGGGGTTTATCCATCGACCACCCCGGCATCGACCCGCCTACCGAGACTACGTAGGGTTTATGTCCGGACTTCCTGACCTCTGCGGTCACCTCTTCAAGGACCTTCAGCACGTACTCTTCGCTGACGATTTTGCCTTTTGGTGCTTCCAGGATGCGGACGTCTGCCCCCAGGATGTAGTCGAGGAGGAGGTTGCCGTCATATTCCACTGCTTGATCGGAGGTCTTGAACAGGAGGAGGATCGGACGCAGGCCGACGCTTCGGGCGGCGGCCGCCGTCTGCATGCACCAGTTCGACTGCACGCTGGCCCACGTGATGATCGTATCGGCACCCTTGCCCAGCGCGTCAGGAATGATGAACTCGAGCTTGCGCGACTTGTTCCCGCCGAACGCCAGACCGGTCAGGTCGTCGCGCTTGATCCAAATCTCCGGTCCTCCGAGCTCCTGGGTTAGACGGTCGAGCCGGCGAAGCGGGGTCGGCCGGTGGATCAATTCTTTCCTGGGAAATGCCTGGATTCTTTTCTTCAGGGTATCGAGGTCTGTTTTTGCCATGTTTTTCATCCTGCAGGGGATGTCTTTTTATACCAAATCGAACACCTTAAAGCAAAACCGGCAACCCATCAGGTTGCGATTGCCCCCACCAGCTAGAGACGGGCGCGGGCGGCCTTGAGCTCGGTTGCCTTTGCCTGCATCCACTGGCGCATCCGGTCGCCGTAGAGATAGAAGATCGGGACGACAATGAGGATGAGGATAGTCGAGCTGGTCAGGCCCCCGACCGTCGAAAGCGCCAATGAGGCCCAGATCTTTCTCTTCCCGACCTCAGCCTGGATGAGGAGCAGGGGGAACATGCCCAGGACCGTCGTCCCCGTCGTCAGGAAGATCGGCCGCACTCTCTCCCGTGAACCCTTGAGAACGGCCTCGAGCAGAGGCAATCCCTGTCTGCGCTGGAGGTTGATGTGATCGACGAGGGGGATGGCGTTGTTGACCACGATCCCGCCGAGCAGGATCACCCCGATATAGGCGGATGAATCGAAGGAATAATCGGCGATGACAAAGGCGACGAAGACTCCAATGAGGGCCAAGGGAACGGCCAGGATAATATAGAAGGCTTGAATGATGGACTCGTAGAGAGCCGCCAGGATCAGAAAGATGATGCAGATAGAGAAGATGATGGCGAACTTGAGCTGGGACTTTTCTTCTTCGGTCAGCCGCCAGGTCTCCTCCAAAGTGGCGGAGAACCCCGGCGGGAGCTTGAGGCCGGCAAAAATGGACTTCTTGTAGTTTTCTGCCGCCTTGGAAGGGCCACGGAACTCCCACATGAGGGTCTGCTGGAACTGCTGGTCTTCCCGGTCGATCGAGCCGGCGACGGGCCGTTCTTCGAGCCTGGCGATGTCTCCCAGCCGGAGATGCTCCCCCCGTGGTGTCCTGATCAGGGTATCCTGAAGGGCGCGGAGGTCCAGCCTCTCCGCTTCGGGAAACTTGATGGATATGGCGATTTCCTTCCCTTGAGTCCGCCACTTTATGGGCGAGGTAAACTCTCCGCGGATGAGGGTCTGCAAATGATAGAAAAGATACCTGGGGTCAATTTCATACCTGCGCATGGCGCCGCGGTCGACCTTGAGAATATGCTCAAAGGAGTCGACTCGCCACCAGCCGTAGCGGCTGGAGACCACCTTGGTTTCTTTGATCCGCGGGTTTTGCCTGAGCCGCTGGTCGAGCTCGGCCGTTATCTCTTTCAGCCTTTTCAGGTTGTAGCCGAAGAACTTGATATAGGAATCATACATCGTGCCCGTTCCGAAGCTTGAATAGTATCCTTGAGGGTCGAACCCGTAGATGCCGACGCTGATCCCGGCGAACTGGGTGGCCAGCTGGATCAGCTCCTCTTTAAGGGCGTAAGGGCGGTATGAGTATTCAATATCCTCCGGAAAGGCGATCTCGATGAAGGCGTTTTCCTCGCCGATCCGGGAGTTCATTTCCTTTTCATAGTCTGCTTCCATGACCTTGGCCTCGAACTTCTTGACGACCTCGTCCGTCTTCTCCAGGTCGGTGCCGGGAGGCATGCCGATGCTGACCGCCAGCTTGTCCCGCGAGTACCAGCGGAAGAAATCGCCCATCGTGACCTCTTTTTTGAACCAGCTGTAGCTCCCCCAGAGCATCAATCCGACGACGATCAGGACTTCAAGGGGGTAGCGGAGCAGGAACTTGAGGACTTTTTCGTAGGAACCCCGGATCCTCTCCCGGCCTCCTTCCCTTGCGGCCCGGAGGAGCCCTGGGCTCAGCGCGGGGATCAGGGAGAAGGATACGAGCAAGGAGATGGCCAAGGCCGAAGCGATGACAATGCCCAGCGGCAGATAGTAGATCTTGAGTCGCCCCTGGAAAAAGGGGAAGCAGAAGAAGGGAGCGATCGTTGTCAGGGTCGCAGCCAGGACGGCCACAAAAACCTCCTTGGGCGCCTGTATGGCTGCCTGGAGGGCCGACAGTCCTTTTTCGCGCAGTCGCAGGATGTTCTCAAAAACGACGATCGAGTTGTCGACGAACAGCCCGAAACCCAAGGCCAGTGCCCCCAGGGTCAGCATGTTGATCGAGACCTTGAAGAAATAGACAAGATTGAAAGTGGCGAGGACCGAAAAACCGATCGAGCTGAGGATCAAGAGAGAGGGTTTGAGGCTCTGGAGAATGAGGAACACCAGTATGAAAATCACGGCCAGGATGATGCCCACGAGAAGGTAAAGCTCATTGAGGCTTTTCTTGATCTCTTTGCTCTCGTCGTCGACGACCCGGAAGATCAGGTCACGAGGGACCTCCTTTTTGACCTCTTCAACCTTGAGCTTGACTTCCGCGGCAACCTTTAAGGTGCTTGTGCCTTTCTCTTTGTGGACGATCAAGCGGATCGTCGGCTGGCCGTTGATCCGGTTGATATACCGGATCTCACCGAAGGTCCGCTCGATCTTGGCGATGTCCCGAAGCTTGATGGCCACACTTCCCTGCTGGGCGACGATCAGGCCGTCGATCTCGGCCAGGCTGCGGAGAGAGCTGGCGATCTTGAACAGGAATTCCTGGTTCCCCTTCTGGATCTTTCCTGCGGGATAGGTCTGGTTCCAGCGGGTCAAGGCCATAAGGACCTGGTAGGGATGGATATACAGGGTCTGCGTCTTTTCCCGGTCCAGAGTGATCCGGACTTCGGGGTCGGAGCCGCCCAGAACCTCTATCCCGGCCACGCCTTTCACTGCCCCAAGGCCGTATTCGAGCCTCTCTTTGAGCATTTCCCGCAGTTCCTGGAGCGAGTAGTTCCCGGAGATCGTGTAATGGAGAAAATCGGCCGTCCGGAAGTCCTCGGGCACATAGGGGATGATCTGGGGCCGGTTGGCGGCGTAGGGCAGCTCACCCCGGATGCGGGCGATCCGCTCCACGAGCTCGAGCCGGGCGAACTCCATGTTGGTGCCCGGCTGAAACTCGCAGACGATGGAGGACAGCCCGATCGATGACGAGGACTGGATCTTCTTGATGCCCTTGACGGTTGAGGCGACCTCCTCGATTGGCGAGGTGACCTGGGTCTGGATGATCTCCGGCGGAACGTCGCTCCAATCGGTCTGGATGGTGATTTGAGGGAAATCCTCCTTGGGGGCCAACTCGAGCGGGATGTTAAGGAACGAATAGACGCCCAGAATGGCCACGGAGAGGAAAACCATGACCGTGGCGATGGGGCGTTCGACTAAGGCTTTCACGGGAGCTTCTTCTTCCGCCTCTCCTCCACGAGCTCATAGATGACCGGAATCAGGATCAGGGTCAGGAAGGTCGAGAAAAGGAGCCCGCCGATGACCGCAATACCCAGCGGCCGCTGTAGCTCCGCCCCCTCCCCCAGCCCAAGGGCGAGCGGGATGAGGCCGAAGATGGTCGTGATCGAGCTCATTAGAATGGGCCTCTGGCGCACAATGCTTCCCTCGATAACGGCTTCGTGAAGGGGCATGCCGCCGCGGCGAAGCTGGTTCGTGAAATCGATCTTGACAATAGCGTTGTCAGTGACGATGCCCACCAGGACGACGATCCCGATGACGGATATCACATTGAGCGACTGTCCGGTCAGGAAGAGGGCCAGGAAAACGCCGGCCAGCCCCATGGGGATGGTGAACATGATAAGGAAGGGGTGGAGCAGGGATTCGAACTGGGCGGCCATGACCATATAGACAAGTAGGGCCGAGAGAAGGAAAGCCCAGATGAGGCTGCGGAATGAGCGCCTCATCTCCTCCTGTTCACCGCCGAATTCGACGCGGTAGTTCGGCGGCAGATTGAGTGCGGCCATCTTTTGTCTGACGACAGGCAGGATCCGGCTCATCTTCAGGCCTCGAAGGTTGGCCGATATGAGGACCTCCCGCTGCTGGTTTTCTCTGTGGATTTCCTTCGGGCCGACCGCGATTTCATAATCGACCAGTTCACGGAGCGGCAGGGTTCGTCCTTGATCAACGATCTCCTGGTTGAGGAGGGTTTCGATGTTCTGCCTCGTCCCCTCTTCCAGCCGGACCAGGATATCGTATTTCTTTTCCAGCTCACGGAACTGCGTCGCCACTTTGCCCTGCACGGCTTCGACCAGATACGTGCTGATGACATCGGGCGAGAGAGCGTACTTCTCCAGACTGTCTTTGCGGATCTTGATGAGGAATTCGGGCTTTCCTTCAGCGAGAGACGAGGTGATGTCGGTGATGCCTTCGACCGTCTGAAGCTGTGACATGAGGTCCGCGGCCAACCTCTTGAGGGTGTCGAGGTCATCCCCCTTGATCTTGACTCCCAGCGCGGACGAAGTGAAGGCCAGGAACTGGGCTATCGTCGTCTGCTCGCGCACGATGGAAACGCTGAGGTCGGGGTAGCCCCGGAGCCAGGCGCGCATCTTCTCTATCGTCGGCTCGAGATCGCCGGGCCGCCCGACATCGACCCGGACCTTGGCCGAGTTGATCGAGACCTCGGGGTTGAGTCCCTCCATGCCGGAGATGATCCCGACTTCGGAAAAAAACCTCTTGACGGTGTCCTGGCTTTTCAGCCAGCGCTCGAGCGAGCCGACGACTTCCGAGGTCTGCTCGAACGAATAGTCCACCGGGGCCTTCAGGCTGACCTCAAAAGAGGAGACGCGGAATCTCGGCATGAGCTCCCTGGGCAGGAAGGCGCCCAAAAGGAAGGTTAGAAGAAAGAAAAGGGAAGAAACCCAGAGAACCCTGCCCTTGTGGGCGAGACTCCAGATAAGGAAGCGGTGGTAGCCGTTCGTGAACCGGTCATAGACCTTGTTGAAACCCTTGAAGACAGCTTTAAGGACCGGACGGAAGGGAAGAGCCAGGTAATGGAGGATGAATTGGAGAAGCTGAACCAGGAGGCTGAGCAGGAGGCTGAGGGCCTTCATGATCATCCGCGGAACAAAATAGATCAGCCAGCGCAGCCCGATGAAGGGATAGAGAAAGACGCGCCCGCGTGCCGGGCGCTTGCCTTCGCTTTCGCCCTTCTTGTCCTGCTCCTTTATCGGAGATCCTGTGGCCAGGGGCTGGAATTCAAAGGTCCGTGAGGCGAGCATCGGAATGAGCGTGAGCGAGACGACAAGAGAGGCCAGCAAGGAGAAGGTCACGGTCAAAGCCTGGTCGCGAAAGAGCTGTCCGGCTACGCCATGGACGTAGATCACCGGAAGAAAGACGACGACGGTCGTAAAGATGGTGGCACTCACGGCCATCCCCACTTCCTTGGTGCCGATATAAGCGGCCTCGGCGAGGCTTTTCCCCAGGCTCCTGTGACGGAAGATATTTTCCGAGACGACGATGGCGCAGTCGTCGAGCATGCCGACGCCGAGGGCCAGCCCGCCGAGCGACATGATGTTGAGGGTGATGTTGCGGAAGAAGAGAAGGTTGAAGGTGGCGACGACCGAGATAGCGATTACGGCGAAGATGATCAGCGATGTCCGGAATTCCTGGAGGAAAATGAGAAGGACCAGAAAGGCCAGCAAGCCTCCTTGGATGATCTCGTCTTTGACCGAGGCGATGGCTTCCACGATATAGCGGGCCTGCTCGGAGACGACCGAAAGGCTGACCTTCGGGTAGTCCTTCCGGATCTGGTCGAGGAGATCGTTCGCCTTCCGGGTGACCTGGACCGTATTGGCGCCAGACTCTTTGCGGACGAGGATCCCGATGCTCTCCTCACCGTCGAGACGCGTCGAGCCCTGTCTTTCCTTGATCGAATCCTGGATGCTGGCGATATCACTCAGCCGGATCACTCCCCTATCCCGGGTCGATTTCAGGCTGATCTCACCGATCTCATCCACCAGCTCGAACTCGCCGACCACCCTGAGGGCATATTTGAACTTCCCCTTCCGGATGTTCCCTCCCTGAAGGTTCCGGTTGAAGGCATCGATCCGCTGGGCGACATCGTCGATCGAAAGTCCAAAGAGAGCGAGGCGCCGGGGATCGATCTCGACGTGGATCTCGCGCTCCACCCCGCCGGCCACCTCGGCCGACCCGATCCCCTCGATCTGTTCCAGACGGGGTTTGATCAGCTCCTCGCAGAACTCCTTGAGCTCGAGGAGCGTCCCTTCGCCGGAGACGGCGATGACCATGATCGGCCGGGTTTTGGGGTCGAGGGCGATGATCGTCGGGCTCTCGGCTTCCTCGGGAAGCTGGAAGCGCACGCTGTCGAGTTTCTCCCGGGCGTGGAGCATGGCGAAGTCCATATTCGTCCCCCAGCTGAACTCCAGGGTCAGGTAGGAGACTCCTTCTTTAGAGACGGACTCGACCCGCCGCAACCCGGGAGTGCGGCTCACGGCCGCTTCCAAAGGTTCGGTGATGAGCGTTTCGATTTCCTCGGGTGCGACCCCGCGGTACTCGGTTACGACCGAGAGGCGCGGATAGCTGATCTCGGGCAGGAGATCGACGCTGAGCTGACGGAGCGAGATGAACCCGAGGAGGAGGATGGCGATATAGAACACAAAGGTGGCGACGGGCCGTTCGATGGCCACTTTGGCGAGCTTCATGGGCTTAATCCTCAAAAAAAGACAATCTTAGTCTGTTTCCGGTTATGAGTAAAACTCATCGTGTCCACAGGAATAGACTCTTATTCTCCGGCCGGTTTATCACCTTCCGATCAGGTTGTGCCGTTTTGCCTTTCTATAGAGCCCTGGCGGATTTCAGGAAGTCGTCTTTATCGCTCCCCGTCCGTTTGAGGGCGCTGACCCGGACATTGCCTTCAGCGTCTGAAGTGAGGACAAACACAAAACCCTTGGAGAAGGCGATCCGTCCCGCCGCTGTCTTGATGTCGGCTAATATTCTTCCTGAGCCGTCGAGAAGCCAATAATCCCGCGTGTTTTCTGCCAAATTCCAGGAGCCCGAGACCAGAATGCCCCCTTGCGGCGTTGCGGCGAGCCCCCCGATCAGCGGTTTCAACCTGTATAGGGATTGTCTATACTTCTCAACAACACTTCCAGACTGATGCCACCAGCCGGGGTTTCTTTCCATGATCATCTGCTTTCGCTCTTCCCTCCAGCGGTCGAGGTCCTCGTCTTTCACTTTTTCCGGCTCCGGAAGCTGCGTTTGAACGGCCGAAAGACGTTTCCCTCGAAGGTCGTAGACTTCGATGGTATTGCTCAAACCATCTGCGAAGAGGACCTCATTTTGGCTCTTCAGGCACCAGGCGAACGATGGCACGTAGGGGATGGGCGAATCGGCTCCGTCAGGCCGGTAAGAGATCCGGGTCAGGTGCTCTGAATCCCTGATCTCTGCGGAGATCTTGCCATCGGCAGCCAGCCGCAGAAGCTTTATGGGGCTCTTGTAGAGAAAATAATCCTTCTGTTTTACCGGTTCCCCGAGCACATGAAATTCAGCCAGAAAGCCCCCATCGGGTAGGGCGACGGCGTCCGGAATTCCGAAGGAACCGGGCAGGTCGATCTTCAGGACCTTGTCGAGCTCTCCGTCAAGCCTGAGAAAAGTGATCCAGCGGTGGCCGCGGAAGTATTCCGTGAAAAAGAGCTTCCCTTCTGCTGTGAAGCCGATCGAAACGCTGTCCCGGCGCTGGATTTCGCCGGGCCCCTGTCCCTCACCGGCCATCTTTCGCAAAAATTGCCCCCTGGGCGAGTAAACCTTGATGAAGGCATCGGACTCGTCATAGATGTAGATATTCCCATCCGGTCCTTCCAGAATTCCTCCCGGAGTGCCCAGTTCGCCTCCCTGTCCCGGCGCACCGAGGGTAACGACCTCCTGAGCGGTCGCCGGCCAGCTGAACATAAGGAAAAGCAGTGTCGCTAAAACGGGTTTTTTCATATTCCGCCTCTTCGTTCCCTTATTCTAATCGATAATACTCAAAATATCTCTGGTTTGTTAACCCGCGAATTCAAAGCGTGACCAAAGCCCGCTATTTCCCCCGGTGAAGGGACCGGCCCCTAGGGCGGGGATTCAAGGCTGATCACGACAGGCTCGGGCTCTTGGTAGTAGACGATGGGCTGGCGGCTGTAGAAATAGAAGTTCTGGTAGAACTCCAAGGCTGCCAAAAGGACTCCGCAGGCGATAAAATAATTGAGGAAGGTGCGGGGGTTTGCGAGTAAAGAGCGCTCGAGCGAGCTGAGAAAAGAAGTATATATCACAAAGCCGATGACATAAGGCAGCCAATAAACATGAACCTTGGCTTTTCCGGGGACAAAGTTGCAGGTGAAGGGGACTTTGGGATAGCGCACGAAAAGGACTTCCAGGAGAAGGACTGAGGCGGCAAGGCCATAAAGAGAGTGCAGGAGAGCGGGCTTCCATCCCCAGAGATATTGATAGAAGACAAACACCAGCGCGAAGAGCGGGACGATCGCCTCAAAGAAGACCGCCTTCTTGAGTCCGGTAAAATAATGCCTGCGAGGCGACCGCTCAGTGAGTTGGAACAGCCAGTTGGCCTCCAAGGAAGCCGGGATGTTGACCAGCGTCCTGATGCCGAGGAGCAGGAAAAAGGAAAGCGTCAAGGGGATGGCCAGGAGCGTTCTGTTGGCGCTGGTCAGATGGCTCGGAAGCAGCTGGGTGGTGCTCAGCATGATCAGGGCGAGGGCCGAGGAAACCGCCAAGTAGTTGAAAAGCCTCATCTTGTGAAGCGTGCTTCGAGCCAGCGTCTGGCCGAAGAAATGGAAGATGGCCCGCTGGGTGGAGTTACGTAAAACGACGGCGTCAAAAGCCCTTGAGAAAAAGGCCCTAATCCCCCTCAGATTGACCCGCCCCCTCCTGACCTCCAAGGATTTCTTGAGATGCCGGGTATAGCTGATCCACGCGGTCGCAAAAAAGGCCAGAACGCTTGCCAGAACGGCCCACAGCGCCGACCGACTCAGTTCCCTAAAAAAGACGTCCTGATTACCGAGCAGATGTTCATATAACCCGGTAAACCACATCGGCGGAAACAAGGTGAGGAACCGGTCCTGAGATTCTTTAAGCGCCGGGAAGTTGGAGAAGGATTGGGGGAGAGAAACCGAGGCGGTCAAGGAGACGATCAGGAGGAAAACGATCGAGGTCAGAAGGACAAACCGGATGATGAGGGAGATTCTTTTATAGAGTTCGTAGCTCAGGAGACTCATGAGCAGACCTTGGATAAAAACGCAGAGGAAGAAAAGGAAGACGTTGGCGATCAATCCGGCGACGAGGTGGGCGGCCATATAGCGGAGGAGGAAAAGCGGTGAGCCTGACCTGAAGCCCGTCAAAAAGTAGCCGAAGGAGAAGGAAGCGAGCGCATGGGCGGCCACGGAGTAGAGGCCGATGAAAAGGAAGAATGAGGCGGACTTGGCCAGGAAGAACGTCTGCACGGGGACCGGCAACGGAATGAGATTGAGATAGTCGCGGCGGTCGGGAAAGATGACATCCCATTCGACAACCGTGATGAAACCGAGAAGGAGCATGAAAACCCACAAGAAATAGCACTTATCCACCCAAGAAGGCCCCTCTTCCTCGAGGAAGGGATACTTGAAAAGGATGGCGTTGGCCACCTGGACGCCGAGGATGGCCAGGAAGGCCATGCCTCCGATCACCTTCTCCTTCATCTGGTCTTCGAAGTCGACGATGTCATTCTGGAAAAAGCGGTTGAAGAAATGGCGCGTGAGGATTAAGAACTGGCTGAAGTTATTCCTCAGCGAGGCGATCATTCTCTTGTCGACACCCCTATGCCTTTCATCAGGACGACTTGATGATCTCGATCACCTGGCGGGCGACGGCTGCTGTGTCCTCCTCGACGACGAGCTGGCTGAAGATCTCCTCTAGCGACGGGACCTTCATCAGATGGCGCAGGTTCTCGACCGAGTCGTTGGCCACGATTGCACCCTTGTGGATGATGATCACCCGGGTGCAGAGTTTTTCGGTGACCTCGAGGACATGGGAGGAATAAAGGATCGTCTTATCTTCCCTGGCCAGGTGGTGGATGATGTCCTTGACCACCATGCCCGTCGTGATGTCCAGTCCGGAGAGAGGCTCGTCGAAGAGGAGGATGTCGGGATTATGAAGCAGGGCGGCCGAGATCAGGACTTTCTGTCTCATCCCCTTTGAATATGACGAGATCGGCGACATCATATCCTTGTCGAGGCCGAACAGGGTCAGCAGGTTCTCGATCTTCTCCAGCAGAGGAGACTCGGGAAGGTGACGGAGCCTGCCGACCATAAGCAGGTATTCCTGGGCGCTGAGGTGCGGATAGATCTCGGATTGCTCGGGGACATAGCCGATTCTCGCCTTGTAGGCGGTCATATCTTTTTTGATATTCCGGCCATCGACCAGGATGTCCCCTTCGGTCGGCTCAAGAAGGCCGGCCAGCATCTTGATCGTTGTCGTCTTGCCCGCTCCGTTGGGACCCAGATACCCGAGGATCTCGCCCGGGCGCACTGTAAAGCTAACATCCTTAACAACCGGGAAGATCGAAAATTTCTTGCTGATCCCCCTGAGTTCCAGCATGTCTCGCTCCTACTATCCGAACCCTGCTAGCGGCTTATAAGACAACGGCACGAGTCACTTATCATACCTATCATGGACAGGAATATTCCAATTTTGCCCTCCAGGACCTCGATTTGCGGTTGTTCGCCAATGGCTAGAGGGGCAATTCGTATTCTATCTCCAAAAAACCCGTACCGGCTTTCTCGGATCTTCGGCTCTCCCTGAACCCACAAGACAAATACATTTTTTGAGCAGCCAGAAAAAAAGGGTGGTCTCCTGTAGAAGCTCTTGCTTTTCTAAATCCTTCCGAACTTCCTCCTTGCCCTTATTGGCTGACTTGGACCCGGGCATCATGGGCGAGGGTGAAATGGCCTTCGACGATCACCATTTCTCCTTCTTTGATCCCATCCAGGACTTCGGCGTAATCTTTATTCTCCAACCCGACCTCGATGTACCTCCACTTGGCCAAGCCTTCCTCGACCACGAAGACCAATTTCCGGCCTCCTCTGACGAGCACGGCTTCCTGGGGGACCAGAAGCCGGTCCTTATAGATGTCGGCCGCGATTTCGACCTCGGCGTGCATCCCTGGTTTGATCTCTTCTTGGGGGTTATCGACGGCGATGTGGACGGCACAAGTCCTGTCCTCGGGGTTGACGATCGGGCTGACGGCTTCGACATGCCCCTTGAAGGTTTTTCCCGAATAGGCGCTGAACCGCAGCGTGGCCTCATAGCCGACCTTCATCTTCCCAATTTCACTTTCCAGGACCTTGGCTTGGACTTTGATCTGACTGATGTCGACCAGGGTGAATAGCTCCCGGCCGGCAGAGATGTATTCTTGAGGGGACACTTTTATGTCGGAGATGATCCCGGCAAAGGGTGCCCGGATCTTGGTCCTCTCGAGCTCCAGCTGAGCGATCTCGGCGTCGATCTCGGCCTGCGTCAGCCCCTTGGCTGCCGCCATCACCTCTTCCTGCTTGGCGCCGGATTCAATGAGCAGCGACTCATAAGACCTCTTGGCCTTTTCAAATTCCTCCCGCGAGATCATCCCCTGACCGTAGAGAGAGCCGGCCTTGGAGAAATCCTGCTCCGCCTTCTTGATCCTTTCCAAAGCCGCGGCGTCCATTTCCTTGTTCGGCGGGGCGAATTGCTTGTCCAGGAGCAGGTCTGAAAGATACTTCAGCCGCAGGGCTTCCGACCGTTCCCATTTCAGCCGGTATTCCCGGTCGTCGATCTCGACGAGGATTTCCCCGGCGCGCACATGTTTGCCCTCTTTGACGTTAAGGCTTTTGATGGTGCCTGTCACTTCCGTCTTGAGGACGATCATTTTTTCAGTGAAGGCTTCTCCCGGGGATTCCAAGCGCATGACGAGATCGCCGCGTCTGACCGGCACGACTTTTACGGGGAGAGCAGACTCTTCTGCTTGAGCGGCCGTTTGGCTGGCTTCTTCACCCGTTTTGGCCGCTTCCGGTTTTTCCTTCTTATTGAAGAAAATCAGGTAAGCCGCAGCCCCGACGATCATAAGCGCTAGCACTCCGGCCAGGATCTTCTTGGGGAATATCATGCTAGCTTAGCTCCTTCCGCTTCTCCCGCTCGCGCACCCGGTTCATATTAGTGACGACGTTCGGGCAAGTCAAGTTGCGTCGAGCGATTGGAGAATATCGATGCTCCCGCTCAGGTTTTTCACGCCGTTTTCGAAGCGTTTTTCTCGGCGCTGCGGAACTCCGCGTGGTAGCCATCAACTTCCTGTGCATGTTGGCGCCATTCTCATCCGATCCCATGAGATCATCGCGTGCTCAGACAGTCCTCCCGGCCGCCAGTTCGGCTTCCCTCAAAAAACGCTTCGTGAAGGCTAAACCTTCGAGGTCGCATCTCAATTTCCGAATCGCTCGGAATTTGGCAAGAATGAGCATGAACCTTATAAGACAATACGTTCAATTGGACTTGTTGGTTAATACTTTTTATATGTCAGGCCGTGGCCCGCCGGATAAAGCCCGGGGATCGAAACCGGAAGCCGGCCCTCCGTATCGATCTCGCCGCAGACCGCCCTTGCGGCCACTTCCTGGGCCTGGAACGAATTCCGATAGAGGCAGAGGTAGCCGTCGACTTCGGGAAAGTGCCTCAGGAAATAGGGACTCCCGAAGGAGACGACCAGAGTCTTCCTTTTTGCCCAGCTCAGCTCCCTGACCAGGTCGATGTGGCTGGGAATGAGATCGACACTGCCTTTGCCCGACCTCAGGCTTGAAAATAAGGCGATCACGACGAGGTCCGCCTCCAAGGCTTTTGCCCTGGCCACTTTGATGAATTCCTGGCCCGTGAAGGCGTCGGCGTAAAACGCGGAGAGGCCTGGCCTTCTTTTTTGGAGTTCGCGGATGAAAGTTTGTCCGGCGAAGTAATCGTCGGCATCGCTGCTCAGCGACAAAACGACGGTCTTCTTGCCTGGTGTATCAGAAGATATGGGGACGACGTCCCTGTCGTTCTTAACGAGGGTCACCGACTTTTCGAACGTCCTGGCGGCCTGCTCAAGATGTTGATGAGAAGCGATCTTCTGGGGCAAAAGGTTGATATCGACATACCGGTTTTTAGGCAGGCCGAGCCTCACCTTGAGCTCCAGAATTCGACGCACGGACTCGTTGATCCGGGACTCCGGGATGGTCCCCTCTCGAACTGCTCCCGCCAGCGCAGCGACGACACCCGGAAGATCAGGGGGAAGAAGAACCATGTCGACGCCTGCCTGGACGGACCTTAGCGCGGCCTCTTGGGCACTGAAGGCCCTTGTGACCCCGCCCATTTCCATGGCGTCTGTGACAATGAGTCCCTTGAAGCCCATTTTCTTTCTGAGCAAGTCCGTCAGGATGAGGGGAGACAGCGTCGCCGGAAGTCCGGGAGTCGGGTCCAGGGCCGGGACAAAGAGATGGGCGGTCATGATCGCCTCAACCCCCGCCCGGATCGCCTGGGAGAACGGATACAACTCGACCTGCTCCAGGCGGGAGCGATCGGCCTTGATGGCCGGCATGAGGTTATGGGAGTCCAGGGCCGTATCTCCGTGTCCTGGAAAGTGCTTGGCTGTCGCGATCATGCCGTTCTCCTGGCAGCCGCGGATGAACGCGGACGCCAGCTTGCCCACTCTCTCCGGGCGCTCGCCGAGCGACCGCGCGCTGATAACGGGGTTGTCAGGGTTGATGTTGACATCCACGACAGGGGCGTAGGTCATGTGAATCCCCATGGCCCTCCCCTCTACCGCCGTGATCTTTCCCATCTCGTAAGCCAGGTCCTCGGAATCGGTGGCCCCGAGGGCCATGAGCGGCGGAAAAAGCGTCGTCCCATCGATCCGCATCGCGGCCCCCCATTCGAAGTCGGCGGCTATGAGCAGCGGGATCCGGGCTTTTTCCTGGAGAAAATTGGTGAGGTGGGCGGTCTCATAGACATCGCCGGCGAAGACGATCAGACCGCCGATCTTCTCTTTGACGATGAGATCGATGAGTTCCCTGACATTATCGCTGTCGCGGTTGAAAAAGCGCCCGTTGTACCGCCAGCCGAGCATCTGCCCGACCTTCTCCTCGAGAGTCATCTTGGCCAGAATCTTATTCGCCCATTTGGCCGCGGCCGGGCCGCCTGGCTCGAATTGGATCCTGGAGACTTCCGGCGCGCAGCTCAGCTGGAGGAGCAGCAAGCATCCGAGGGCAAGCAAAAGGAGGCGGGTTTTCATTTTTCGAACTTGATCAAGGCATATATATCCATTGCGGGGTGGGCTTTCTTGATATTTTCGACCCCTCTGAGGAAAGCCAGGTCAACGAGCGCCGCGAACCCGACGGGATTTCCCCCGAGCTTGCGCACCAGGTCGATGGCGCTGATCGAAGAAGAGCCCGTGGCGATCAGGTCATCGATGATCAGGACGCGCTCGCCCTTCCGGAGGCTGTCGGCGTGCATCTCAAAATGCTCGAGCGCATACTCGTTGGGCGCCCGGACCGAGACAGTCCGGCGGGGAAGCTTTCCCTTTTTGCGGATGATGATCAATCCCAGGCCAAGTTCATGGGCGACCGGCGCAGCGAACAGAAAGCCGCGCGATTCGATGCCGGCGATGACCTGTGGTTTCTTGGTTTTGGCCCACGCGGTGATCCGGTCGACCGCATACTTATAACATTCAGCGTCCTGGACGACAGGAGTGATATCCTTGAAGCCGACACCCGGCTTCGGGAAGTCCTTGACCTCGAAAATCTTGCCCTTGAGCCGTTCGATCATTCGTCTTCCTTTCAGGAGAATTAGCCTTCATTTAAGGATAATAGCGAGTCCTTGTCAACAACAGGGATCCTGGCCTTGACGGCTTGACTTTCGGCTCCCGCCGGAGATATGTTTCTCTCGGGAATTAGCCCACAAGACCTGCGGAAAGCACGGAGAGGAAAATGCTGACCGAGCGTCTTTTCAAGCTTCGAGAGCGCGGGACGAGCGTCCGGGTCGAGGTCCTGGGCGGGGCCACCACTTTTATCACCATGGCCTATATCATGGTCGTCAACCCGGCGATCCTAAGCTTCGCGGGCATCCCCCAGGGCCCCAGCACGGTGGCCACGATCCTGGCGGCCGCCTTCGGCTCCCTTCTGATGGGCTTTTATGCCAACCTGCCCATCGCCGTGGCTCCCTACATGGGTGAGAACGCCTTTATTGCCTTCGGGCTGGCGGCCATGGGGATTGGCTGGCAGCTCCGGCTGGGCGCCGTGTTCATCAGCGGGCTCCTTTTCGCGCTGATCACCTTGCTCCGGGTCCGGTCCTGGCTGGCCAACTCCATATCCTCAAGCATGAAGCACAGCTTCGCCGTCGGGATCGGGCTGTTCCTGTCCTTCATTGGTCTTTATGAGACGGGGATTGTGACCAGTTCCGTAGCCGGAATGGAGCCGCAATCTCTCCTTCGGGCGGGAGCCACCGCGCTATCCGCTCCCGACGTGCCGGTCAAGATCGGGAACCTACGTTCCCCCGAGGTCCTTCTGGCGGTCTTCTGCTTCCTCTTCATCGCGGTTCTGCTTTACAGGCGGGTCCGGGGCGGGATCCTGCTGGGCATCGCAGCTACGGCTATCGTAGGTTATCTCTTAGGATTGGGCGAGGCGCCGCGGGCGGTGGCGGCTCTTCCCTTTGCCGGCGAACTCAGCCTGGGGGCCATCGCCCTCAAGCTGGATATCCTGGGAATGCTCAAATTGAGCATGCTGCCCATTCTGCTGACGCTTTTTCTCATGGGATTCCTGGATACACTGGGGACCCTGGTCGGGGTGGGCGCGGCCGCGAACATGGTCGATGAGAAGGGGAACTTCCCCCAGATCGAGCGGCCGATGATGGTGGATGCCGCAACCTGCATGTTCAGCGCCGCGGTCGGCACCTCGACGAGCGGGGCTTACATCGAGTCGGCCACGGGAATAAGAGAGGGGGCGCGGACCGGATTGGCGGCGATCACCACGGCCGTTCTTTTCCTGGTGTCCCTCTTTTTCATCCCCTTGATCCAGCCCCTGCAGCACCTACGCTATGCCTACGGGCCGGCGCTCATCGCCGTCGGCGTGCTGATGGTCGGCTCCATCAGAAAGATCGATTTTGACGACTTGACCGAGGTCGTACCCGCTTTCGTCACGATCGTCATGATGATCTTCACCTACAACATCGCCAACGGGCTGACGGCCGGCCTGGTCCTCTACCCGGTCTTCAAGGTCCTCTCCGGGAAATGGAAAGAACTGAACGCCGGGTCGGTGGTCATGGGACTGCTCTGCCTGGTGTATTACGTCTTTGGGCTTCCGCACTGAGATATTCATGCATCGCCGCGACTGGAAGCTCTGTTTTGTGGCCGATGCGGAAGCGGCGGCGGGAAAGGACATCCTCCAGCTGATTGCTCAGGCGGTTGAGGGGGGCGTCACGATCGTCCAGCTTCGCGGCAAGAAATGGACGAGCCGGGAATTCCTTGAAGTCGGGATGAAGGCCGTCCGCCTGTTGAAGCCGAAGAAAATCCCCTTGATCATCAATGACGAGGTCCATATTGCCCTTGCCTGTGAAGCCAGTGGAGTCCATCTTGGCCAGGGCGACATGCCCCTCCGCTTCGCCCGCGAACTCATGGGGAAGGAGAGGATCATCGGCATTTCTGTCTCCTCGGCCGCTGAAGCCCTGGCCGCCGAAAAGGGCGGATCTGATTATATCGGCGTGGGCCCTGTCTTTGCCACGTTGTCGAAGAAAGATATCGGGTCGCCCCTTGGCCTGGCGGGGTTACGTGAGATCCGACAGAAGGTCAAGATTCCGATTTTGGCCATCGGAGGGATTTCGGTGGACAATGTGGCTGATGTCATCGCCTCAGGCGCCGACGGCGTGGCTGTGATCTCGGCCATTACGGCTGCCACAGACCCCAAAAAAGCGGCTACTGAAATTATCGAATCGATCGGAAAAATCAAGAATCGCCGGGCTTAAAAGGGCTGATTAGCAGCACCGACGACGAGATCTTTATGGTGCGCTTGTCGCCCTTGCCTTTCCTGATGCGGACCCGGACCGCTTGGAGATCGAAAGGGACTCTTTCCCCCCATTCCACGATCACCACTCCCCTGTCCAGGTAATCCTCCCATCCCAGGTCCAGGATGTCGGCGCTCTGTTCCAGCCGGTATAGGTCGAAATGGAAGATCGGATACCTGGCCTCGTAGATGTTCATGATGGTGAAAGAGGGGCTGCAGACCAGGGCCCAGTTTTTCATGCCCAGACCGGCGGCAACGCCTTTGGCGAAGATCGTCTTTCCGGCGCCCAGCTCTCCGCTCAGCAGCAGGACTTCCCGGCCTTTGAATTGTCGGGCCAGTTTCCTGGCCAGCTCAAGGGTTTCCTCTTCGGACTGAGTGGTGATCTCCAGGTCCATCGGCCTTCCCGCTTTGCACAAACCCGTTTTGCCGGCGGCCGAGCTTCTTTCCTTCTTGGATTTGCGCTTTGCCTTAGACGTTGGCTTCTTTATCATGGCGTTCTGATCCGGTCCGTGAGTGAGGTCAGATCTTAGCCAGGGGGAACTCGTCTTCCCGGGCTTCATCCTCAAGAGCTTTGAGCGCCGCGGGCAAAAAGCGGATCAGGTCACCTGCGATGAGGGCCCTCTCCCCTATTTTTTCGGCCGCCAAGTCGCCGCTCAGGCCATGGAGGTAGACGGCTGCCAGCACCGCCTGAAGCGTGTCCTTGTTCTGCATCAGCAAACTGGCGATCATCCCGCTCAGGACATCGCCGGATCCCCCGGTCGCCATTCCCGGGTTTCCGGTCGGATTGACGAATGTCCGCCCGTCCGGTGTGCAGACAAGCGTCCTGTAGCCTTTGAGGATAAGATAAATCCCGCGTTCCCGGGCGAATGCCGGCGCCAGCTCGAGCTTCCTCTTGATCACGTCGCGGAGCGGCAACCTGACGAGCCGGGCGAATTCACCGGGGTGAGGCGTCAAGATGGCCGTTTTCGGCAACCGCTTCAGGAGCTCAGGCTTCAGGGACAAAATATTCAACCCGTCGGCGTCGATAACCACCGGAACTTTGATCTCGGGCATCAGCTTGGCCAGGAATTCAGCCGTCGAATCGTGCGGCGAGATCCCAGGGCCGATGAGCACGGCGTTCTTTCCCTTCAGAAGCGCCCTGGCCCGCGGCAGGGCCTCTGCGGCGATGGTCTTTTCAGCGGTTTCCGCCAGCGGCTCGGTCATAAGCTCGATCATTCCTTTGGCGACTAGAGAGAGGCAACTCTGCGGTGTTCCGACAGTGACCAGGCCCGCTCCCGTCCTCAGGGCCGCCTTGGCCGCCATGACCGCCGCGCCGGTCTTCCCGAGCGAACCCGCGATGATGAAAAGATGGCCGTAAGTGCCCTTATGGGAGTCGTTTCTTCTTTTTTGAAAAGACCTCAGGAGGCCTCCTCTTTCGGTCAACTCCAGCTTCAAGTGAGGGGCGTCAAAAAGCTGCGGCGGGATGCTGATATCGGCCACGACGAGCTCGCCGACCCATCCTTCGGCCGGCGGCAGGACATGGGCGATTTTCGGCGCCGCCAGCGTCACGGTGATGTCGGCCCGGACTGCCGGACCGATCATCTCGAAGCTGTCCGAGGAAAGCCCCGAGGGAATGTCCACGGCGAGCTTGAAGGCATCGGTTCGGTTGATATCTTCGATCGCCTTGGCATACAACCCTTCGGCCGGCTTGGAAAGACCGGTGCCGAAAATGGCGTCCACGATAATGGAAGCTTCAGCGATCAGCCTCTTTTTTGCCTTCCACTCCGCCTCCGACCTGACCTCCTCTACCGGGAGGCCGATCTTCCCGGCGATCCGCAGGTTGAGGGCGGCATCACCCTTGACTTCATCCTTGGCTGCCAGAAGGATGACTCGGGGAGAGACCCCGTGATTCCAGAGATGGCGGGCGATGACCAGCCCGTCCCCGCCATTATTCCCCCTCCCGGCGACGATGACGATCTTATCGCCGTCGCAGTATGGAAGGACCGTCTGGAGGAAGCGGAAGATCTGAAGCCCGGCATTTTCCATCAACACGGGCCCGGGGATACCGACCTCCTCGATGGTCTGACGATCGATCTCTTTCATCTCGGCCGAAGTCAGGATTTTCATGGGCGCTCCATTTGCCCTAAATTTTACCAGATATCAAGATGACATTACATATGGCACTGGAAATAGCTTCTTATGTTGACCCAGGCGAGGGAGATTCCCGAGCCTCTCATTGCTTTTGGGGCGGGTTTATGCTAATTTTTAAGGTTAAACCAGCCGCAAACGGAGGTTCTCATGAGCATAAAGATAGGGATTAACGGCTTCGGACGGATAGGCAGAAACCTGTTTCGGGCTTCGTTCAAGGATCCCGACCTTCAATATGTCGCCGTCAACGACATCACGGACTCCAAGACACTGGCCCACCTTCTGAAGTACGACTCCATCCTCGGCGGGTTCAACGAGGATGTCAAGGCTACGGCGGACGCCATCGTCGTCAACGGCAA
>Ga0153916_10000328_pt1 | contig 31419 bp, 29 predicted proteins | sample Opewatmetagenome_FD_109642 | JGI IMG/M metagenome (GOLD analysis project Ga0153916, IMG submission 109642) | Freshwater wetland microbial communities from Ohio, USA - Open water 3 Core 3 Depth 4 metaG | ecosystem: Environmental > Aquatic > Freshwater > Wetlands | place: USA: Ohio, Lake Erie...
ATACCAAAAGTCAAGCCTTTTTCTAAATGCGAATTTGCTCTTCGGAAGGTTTCGGTCCTAACTGATTGAAATCACGATGGAGAACTGACTAATAATTCTTCAATTACGGAATAGCTGTCGGTCCCCGGTCGGGGGGTCTCTTTGGGATTAGACATCACCAAAAAAACAGCACGCCAAGAAATTCATCCCAAGTTCTTGTTCAATCTTTAAGCCTGTGCTATGTTTCTCATCATGTCATAAGATCAGGAGTCATTCGCCTGCCCCCGCCTTAACTACTCTTCAGGGCTTTTTTTGTTTATAATAAGGGAGGAGAGAGGTCATGAGTGGGAAAAAGATTCGGATAGAGCGTATCTTAAACCGAAATTCAGGCAAGACAGTGATCATCCCCATGGATCACGGGGTTACGGCGGGCCCTGTGGCTGGGTTGATCAATATGCAGGAGACGATCCGTTCCGTAGCCGCGGGCGGAGCAAATGCCATTGTCATGCATAAAGGATTGGTCGAGACGGCTCTAAAGAACAGGGGGGAGATGGGTCTGATCCTTCATCTCTCCGCGAGCACCCAGACAGGCATCGACCCGAATTCCAAAACTCTGGTTTGCACTGTGGAAGAGGCGATCAAATTGGGGGCGGATGCCGTTTCCATCCACGTCAACCTTGGAACCGAAGAGGAGAAGTCGATGCTGAGAGATCTTGGGGCTGTCTCCAAGGTGGCAATGGAATGGGGAATGCCCCTTTTGGCGATGATGTATTCAAAGACTCATAAAGGAGAAGATGAGAAGGATGTACGGATCGTGAAACATTCGGCCCGTTTGGGAGCCGAATTGGGAGCAGACATTGTTAAGGTTCCCTATACCGGTTCTCCGGAGAGTTTCAGGGAGGTGGTGGAAGGGTGTTTCGTTCCCGTGGTGATTGCAGGAGGAGGGAAGATAGGGAACGACCAGGATATTTTAGAAATGGTGAGGGGGGCCATGGTTGCAGGAGGAGCCGGGGTGTCGATTGGCAGAAACGTTTTCCAGCACAAAAATCCACCAATAATCGTCCGGGCTATTTGTAGGATTGTCCACCATGGCTCGACGGTCAAAGAAGGATTAAAAGAGTTAGGTCAGAGGGGATGAAAAAGGTCTGGGTCAAGGCTGTTCCTTGGAACAAAGAGGTGGCCCTTGCGGCGGCGGAATGCGGGGCCGACGCCCTCTGGGTTCCACCCGGATGGGTATCGGACGTGAGAAAGATGGGCATCATCCCGATCGTCGCCGAAGATGGAGATCTGAAATTGGGCCGGGATGTGATTGAGAAGGAGGTCCGGGAGAGGAGCGATGAAAAAGAGATCATCACCTTGAGCCTCTCAAAGACGGTAGTGGTCAAGAGAGGAGACCGGACGATCATCCCCCTCGAGAATTTGTTGAGCAAGACGGATCACCTCTTTGTAGAGATCGAGAACCTCCAAGAGGGGCGAACAGCTTTTGGTATCCTTGAAAAAGGGGTGGAGGGGGTGGTGGTCAATAATCCCGACCCCGGTGCTGTGCGGCACATCCTCCTCATGCTTAAGGGCGGAAACGAGAAATTAGAGCTTTTGACGGCCCGAGTCAAGCGCATCGAACCTTTGGGCCTAGGAGACCGGGTCTGTGTGGATACCTGTTCTTCAATGGTTCCAGGGGAGGGAATGCTCGTGGGCAACAGCAGTCAGGCCCTCTTCCTCATTCATGCTGAGAATGTGGAGAATCCTTTTGTCAACGCAAGGCCCTTTCGGGTGAATGCGGGTCCTGTTCACGCCTATATTCGTATGGCTGATGGACAGACAAAATATCTCTCGGAAATCGGAGCAGGGGATCGGGTGCTGATCGTGAATACTGAGGGTAAAACCTATCCTGCCGTCGTGGGGAGGGCCAAGGTGGAGAGGCGCCCTTTGGTTCTGGTAGAAGCAGAAGAGGGAGGTCAACCGATTTCAGTGATCCTGCAGAATGCGGAGACCATTCGACTGGTCCAACCCGATGGAAAGGCCGTTTCGTTGATAGACCTTGAAGAGGGGAGAGAAATACTGGTCTGTACGGAAAAAGGAGGAAGGCATTTCGGGGTTAAGATTGATGAGAGCATCATCGAAAGGTAAAAACGTGGGAAAGGTTTGTATCCCGATCGTCGAGACGACCGTGGAAAAGGCCCTAATCGCTGTCAAAGAAGTTAATCGATGGGCGGACCTTATTGAACTTAGAGCAGATTATCTCGAGCGAGTGAAGTTGGCACTTCTTCTCGAAAACCGGCGAAGGCCCTTTATTGTCACCCTTCGAAGAAAAGAAGAAGGGGGCAAATACAAGGGGGGGGAAAGGAAGAGGTTGAGCGTTTTGCAGGAGGCGATTAATCTCCAGGCAGATTACATCGATGTGGAATTGGCCACGGAGAGATCATCCCTTCAGGGCTTAATCAGAAATAAAAGAGGGACGCAGGTGATCCTCTCCTTCCATGATTTTCGAAGAACATCTTCTCTGAAAGAACTGCAAGAACGCTTTAACCAAATGGTTCGACTGGGAGCGGATGTGATCAAGATTGTTTCCTTTGCGAGGTCTTGGGAAGATAATCTCAGCACCCTATCGCTCATTCCATTGGCCAAAGCAAGAAAACAGGAGATCGTTGCCTTCTGTATGGGAGAAAAGGGGAAACTCAGTCGTATCTTTTCTCCCTTCTTGGGAGCGGCCTGGACGTACGCTTCGCTCAATAAAGGCAGGGCCTCCGCCCCAGGACAGCTGACCGTTCGAGAGTTAAAGGATATCTGGGAGAAAGTGAAATGATTGATGCTCAGACAGAACTTTACGGAGTGATCGGAAATCCGGTACAACACAGTCTGAGTCCGATTATTCACAATGGAGCTTTCAAGAGGTTGGGGTTGAATGCTGTCTATTTGGCCTTTGAGGTAAAAAATGTTGAAGAAGCCCTGAGAGGGATCCGGGGGCTTGGGGTGAGGGGGGTAAGCGTCACCATCCCCTTTAAGACTGAAGTTCTTCCGTTTCTTGATAAAGTTGAAGGACTGGCAAAAAAGATCGGAGCCGTTAACACGATTGCCAATCAAGGGGGAAGGCTGATCGGTTACAACACGGATTGCGATGGTGCCTTAGAAGCGCTGGAAGAGAAAATAGATCTGGGAGGAAAGAGGGTGGTTCTTCTCGGGGCAGGCGGCGCGGCCCGGGCCATAGGCTTCGGCTTAAAGGCAAGAGGCCTTCCATTGGTCATTGTTAATCGCTCAAAGGAAAGAGGTCAAGCGCTCAGAAGGGAATTAGGGTGCGACTCTCTGCCGATATCCTCTCTCGTTAGAATGAAGGCGGGAGATCTTGAAGCCGATATCATTATCAACGCAACCTCTCTCGGAATGTATCCACGAGACGGAGAAACCCCTATTCCAAAGGAGTTGTTGAAAAAGGGGATGTTGGTCATGGACATTGTCTACAAGCCCTTACAGACCAAACTTCTCAGGGAGGCTAAAGAAAAGGGGTGTCTCACGGTCGATGGGTTGGAGATGCTCATTCGTCAAGGCATGGCCCAATCTGAGATTTGGACAGGAAGGAGGTTGGACATTGGGCAAATCAAAAAAGTTCTCCGCCGGGCAGTGGAGAGAGAGTCCACAAGGGCACATTCTGCTGGACTCAAGATAGGAAGATGATGATAGAAGTAAGACCCCTAAGCCGGTGCGATGGAGTAGTGGCCATTCCTGGGTCAAAAAGCTATACCCACCGTGCCCTTATTCTTTCTTCATTGGCCGACGGAGAATCTATTCTGATCCATGCCCTTCGATGTGAAGATACCGAGCATACAGCCCGGGCACTGCTAAAATTTGGAGCGGACATCTTTTGGGAAAGCGATGATGTTCGAGTCCTTGGGACAGGAGGGATGTTTAAAGCAGGGGATGAAAAAATCGATGTTGGCAATTCGGGGACCTCTATGAGATTTCTCACGGCACTGGCTGCTCTTAAGAAGGGAATTACTCTGTTGGATGGAAATGAACGAATGAGAAAGCGGCCCATCGGCGAGTTGTTGAGTGGCTTGGAGCAGCTGGGGGTGAGAGCCTATTCCCAAAATCGAGACGACTGTCCGCCGGTGATTGTGGAGTCCGAGGGACTCATAGGTGGCACAGCAAGGATCAAGGGGGAAGAGAGCAGCCAATTTCTTTCTGGCCTCCTGATGGTGGCGCCCTATGCCCAGAACGATGTGAACATTGAGGTGACGGGTTCGTTAGCTTCCAAGCCCTATGTTGACATCACGTTAGATGTGATGTCCGCCTTTGGCGTGGGGATCCGGAACCATGGATATCGTTCCTTTTTCATTCAAGCAGGGCCGCGCTATCTCCCCAAAAAGTATCGGATCGAAGGGGATGCTTCCAATGCCTCCTATTTTTTTTCGGCTGCAGCCGTTTGCAAAGGGAGAGTGAAAGTTGGGAATTTGAATCCCGCGACCCTCCAGGGAGACATAGGATTTCTGGATATCCTGGAGAGAATGGGGTGTCGTGTGACCCGGGGAGGGGACTGGGTCGAAGTTCGGGGTGGAGAACTTCATGGAACCGAGATGGATATGAAAGAGATGCCCGATCTCGTCCCAACGCTGGCGGTCACCGCTGTCTTTGCCCGGGGGAAAACGGTGATCCAAAATATAAGACACCTTCGTCTTAAAGAATCGGACCGAATCCATGCCCTGGCCCTGGAGCTGAGCAAGACAGGGATTCGAGTCAACGAAAGGGAGGACGGGTTGGAAGTTGAGGGAGGAAAGCCTCATGGAGCAGAAATCGAGACGTATGATGACCACCGCATGGCCATGAGTTTTGCCATTGCGGGACTTGCTGTTCCCGGGATAAAAATCAAGGGAGAACGATGTGTTGATAAATCGTTTCCAGAATTCTGGGAGACTTTGCAAAAATTGTATTGAGAAGTGACGGGGAGATAGGGGGATTGGGAGATGGGGAGATTGGGCGTCAAATATTTTTTTATTTGACTTACTCTGGGACGCTTGAACCCTTGACCCCTTTATTTTTTGATGAATATCGTCCTGATCGGATATCGTGGTTCAGGTAAGAGCACGGTGGGCAGCAGGCTGGCTGCTTGTCTCAAGATGAAGTTTGTGGACATCGATGATCTCATTGAAGAACGTCAGGGAGTTCCGATCAGAGATATTGTGAAATCCCATGGATGGGGTCATTTTAGGAAACTGGAAGCGAGCCTAATAAAAGAAATTTCGAACGGAGATCATTTAATCATCGCCCCTGGTGGAGGGGCTGTGCTTGACGCAGACAATGTCAAAGCGTTAAGAAAGAATGGGTTCATGATCTGGCTAAAAACAGACAGACAGACCCTTCTCAAGAGATTAAATCAGGACCGGGGGACAAACACGCGAAGACCAACGTTGACAGGTAAAGGGACATCAGAAGAATTAAAGGAGGTCCTGTCCCTGCGGGAACCAATTTACGAACGGGTCTCAAAAATCCAAATTGATACATCAACGAGAGATGTGGAAACTGTTGTGGAAAATATCTTAACCATCCTTAAAGACAAAGTGGGGAGGATCTAGGATGGGAGGGAATTCGTTCGGGACACTTTTTAAGATCACTACTTGGGGAGAATCTCACGGGGAGGCACTGGGAGTGGTGATCGATGGTTGTCCGCCCAGGATAGACCTTTCAAGCGAGGACATTCAGAAAGAGCTTGATCGAAGAAGACCCGGCCAAGGGAAGGGATCGAGTCCTCGCAAGGAAAGGGATAGGGTAGAAATTCTCTCCGGCACCTTTGAAGGCAAGACAACGGGAACACCCATCTCCCTTCTGATCAGGAATGAGGATGTGGATTCAAGCCCATACGAAGAATGGAAGGAGATCTTCCGCCCCGGTCAAGCGGATTTCACTTATGAGGCCAAGTATGGCATCAGAGATTATCGGGGTGGAGGGAGGGCCTCAGCTCGTGAAACTGTGGGAAGGGTGGCGGCTGGAGCGGTGGCTAAGAAGATCCTCGAAAAAGAAAAAATTAAGATTATCGGCTACACCGTGGAACTCGGAGGAATTCGAGCGGAAAAAGTAGATTTTGAAGAAATCGATAGAAATGCTTTGCGTTGTCCGGACAGAAATGCCGCCATGGCGATGGAGAATAAAATTGAAGAGATCAAGATTCAAGGAGATTCCCTTGGGGGGATTGTGGAGGTCCTTGTCCGGGGCTGTCCTCCCGGATTGGGAGAACCCGTCTTCGATAAACTGGAGGCGGATCTGGCCAAGGCCCTGATGAGCATCGGCGCAGTACGGGGCGTGGAGGCAGGAGCGGGTTTTAGGGTGGCCCGCATGCTTGGATCTCAGTGCAATGATCCCCTCGGACCCAAGGGATTCGAAAAAAACGACGCCGGTGGAATTCTGGGTGGGATATCCAATGGGGCGGATATTATACTACGAGTGGCCGTTAAACCGATTCCTTCGATCAGCCTGGAGCAAAGGACAGTCGATCAAACGATGCGACCTGTTTCACTAAAAATCAAAGGACGGCATGACGTTTCAGCGATACCGCGGATCAATCAGGTCTGTGAGGCCATGGTTGCTATTGTTTTAGTCGATCATCTGTTCAGACAAAAAGCATTAAGTTCTTTTTCCCACAAGTGATGGCCGCATGGCCGATCCATGGGAGCATCGAGTTCACCCGGTCATGATCCCTGCTCAATCATTGGATTTCTCCATGTATGCTGTCAAACCCTTTCGGAGCCATCCAGGGAGATCCGTTTTCTCAAAGGTGTCTGGACGGACAGAAACCGTGACGTTCTGCCCTTCCACAACCAACTCTTCTTCACCAGCCATTCGGTAGCCTCTGTACCCCCAGGTAATTGAGGTTCGGCCGACGTTGACCACCCTGACCTCGATATTGATCTGATCGCCATAACGCATTCTCCGTCGGAAGTCGGCCTGGACATGGACAGTGGGTAAGGAAAGTTTGCGTTTGTGTAACACCTCCGCATAGTCGATCCTCATTTCGCTGCTGAAGAATTCCTCCATGGCCAGGTGGAAGTAATGCATGAAGCGGGGATAATAAACGATACCTGCATTATCAATGTCACCGAAACAGACCTTAATCGACTTTCGAAAAGGCATGAGTCTATTTCCTCCTTCAGGTGCTATTTTGAGATTACGGGAAAGGTCAAAACACCCTTATGCCCGGTTGGGTAGATTATGGCCGCGTCTTTTTCTCTTCATAGAATGATGAGGCCAAATTTATCCCTTTCACTGCGATATTGTCAACTCCGTGAGCAGATGCATCGAAGGAAGCTTATGCTGGAAAATCTAAATTGAGGTGGTGGCTTCGGGGCTTGGAAACCTTGATTTCTATTCTTTCGAGATCTGCGCAAGGGAGGCGTGGAAATCTAATTCAAATCTTCTCTATTTTCCGTCCTTTCGAAAAGTAATTCTACAACTGCATCACCAAGATAAAACCTATCCGGCGTACCTTCTGCCTCCAAGATAATGGTCCTATCGACGATCTTCTTCACAATGAAGGACTGTCCGGTTAACCTATCTCTGAGTCTGTCTCCTTCCAGAATCGTCATGGAACTTTGCCTCGTTTACCCCGTTAGAAATAATGCCCCGCTGGAATTTCTGACGGGGTTTACCTTAAGCGGGTCGCCATCATAAAAAGGCCGTTGATCAGTAACGACCATGGGGCTCGAGAATTCTTAGGCTATCCCGGTGATTTGAGACCAGCAGCTTTCGGTCTCCCGATTAGTGACAATTCAGCTTGATCGGCAGATTTGATTTAAGAATTTCTATCGTCCCATGACAAGTATTAGCAATTTGAATGCCATGGAAGATTAATTCATGTAACGAGTTGATATTTAAAGCTTTCTACAAAAAATAGAATCTCGCAGAGATAAGGATTATGACGCTTTTTGACTGCCTTGTATTGTTCTTCTCCGACCAAAAGTCCGAGTCAGGGGAAGAAACCTCCTTCCTCGCAATTTCGTTTCGTGATGGATGAAGCAAGTTATTGAAAGTCCCACCTCAAAAGCCTGCCCTGCGGGGGCTTCACCCACTCGACCGCGCGAAACCCCGTCCTTAAAGGCGGGAAAAGGAAGCGCGGCTCAAGGTTCACTTCATCAGTCTTCTTATTAAATCGATACTTCTGTCATCATTCCATTTTGCGCTGCCTATATGTTTAAGGGCTATTTTGCCATCTCGGGATAGTATAAATGTAGTCGGAACACGTTGAGTATTGAAAACTGCTGGCAGTGACCCGCGCATGGTATAGATCGGAAAGGTGTATCCTTTTTTCTTGACAAATCGACTCACTTTAGAACCATCTTCATTTGAAATACAGACAAAAACAACTCCTTTATCTTTCAACTTTTCATAAAGTCGTTGAATACTCGCCATTTCAGCAACGCAGGGCGAGCACCAGGTAGCCCAGAAGTTGAGAAATACGACTTTCCCTTTTGTATGGGCCATTTTGAAATCTTGACCGTCGAGAGATTGAACCGTCCAATCATAATCCGCCAAAACAGCCGATGGCGACGATGACGCCTCTAAGCTGCTGCCAAATATTCTTTCACCTACCGGCGTAGGCTCGCTGGAATTCCACCCGATGAACAGATGACCTCCTAACATGGGGATAAGCATTGTGATCACCATTCCTGCGCCAACATACAAGAAAAAGTTCTTGTTAAGAACTTCTGTCGTTTTTCTCCTAAGGCCGCTCATTTATGTCACACGGATTTTATTAGGAACGCATCTGAAAAAAACCCGTCCTGCGGGTGGGGTGCCCGTATCGGCAATGAAGTCCTTCATTCTCCCAATTATAATGAAACTGTTGCTAATTTGACAGGTTTTTGATATGAAAAGTAACATGTCTTTCCGTAAAGAAGACTTTTTATTCCGGAGAATTCTTGAGAAGGAGATGGACCTCTGGCTCAAGGAAGGGATCATCCTTCCCGATCAGAAGGAACGCATCCTTGCACGATACCGTTTGCTTAAGAGGGCTGACGAGAAGGCGGGTCCCGGGAAGCTCATCACAACCATTTCCATCCTCGGCGCCATTCTTGTTGGCGTTGGGGTCATTCTCTTCATCGCCTCAAACTGGTCTGCCATCCCAAACTGGGGAAGGCTTTTCATCGTATTCTCGTCAATGCTTGCAAGTTATGGTTTTGGGTTTTACCTTCGCTACGAGGCAAGAAACTATCCGAAGGTAGGAGCCTCTCTTATCCTTTTGGGTTCGCTGATCTTCGGGGCTGGAATGTTTTTGATCGCGCAGATCTATCATATCACGGTTCACTATCCCAATGGTCCTCTGCTGTGGGGATTATTTGTACTCCCCCTTGCTTACCTTTTAAGATTCAAGAGTCTCATCTCTCTTGCCATCCTTGTCCTGCTGATCTGGCTTGGGATGGAGGCCCACCTTCGGGCCCTTTACTCCAGCACCCTTCAAACCACGACCATGATTCCTCTCTTTTTCATGGCGGGGATTGCCCTCTGGGGGGTTGGCCTGGTACACAGGGAATGGGAAGCTTTGAAGATTGTTTCCAGCCCGTATATTCTGATCGGAACGCTGGTCACTTTTCTTGCCGGATACCTTCTGACTTTCAATCTTTACGGAGGGAGATTCGAGTCGAGTGGCCTCTTCGTATTTTATCCCGGAATAGCTGTTCTCTTTTTGGGTGCCGTGATCGTACGATGTCTGCCCGGGGAGAAAGAAAAAGGATGGATTCCAGAAACCTTAGGTCTGGCCGCTCTGATGGTCAGTATCATCGCTCTTTCCCTGTTCTTCCCAAAGGCATCTGCCACGAGCGTGAGGGGGAACCTGACGTTGTTCTTGAATATTCTTTATGCACTAGAAATAGTTGGTCTTATCATCCTGGGGTTTATCAGAAAATATCCCGTTTATGTCAACATCGGTCTATTGTTTTTTGCTCTCGATGTCATTGCCCGGTACTTTGACTTTTTCTGGGAACTTTTGCCTCGCTCCCTATTCTTTATCCTGGGAGGCCTTCTCCTTCTTTTCGGAGGGATCCTCCTCGAGAGAAAAAGAAGGAAGATCCTTTCCTCATTCGATATCGAGGAGGCCGGCGGATGAGGTGGAAATTTATCTTCTTTGTCCTACTCCAGGTTGCACTCCTTGTAGGGATCATCGCCTATCGACAATACTGGGTGGCGACGGGAGAGAGGATCTTATTGCGAACGGCCCCTGTTGACCCGAGAGATATCTTCAGGGGAGATTATGTCAGCCTTCGATACGATATTTCCACCCTCGATCTTGACGGGTTAGGCGCAAAAGGGAGCTTCAAATCGAATGAAAAGGTGTATGTCATCCTTGAAAAAAACCAGGAGGGGATCTTCAGCGCTGTGTCCGTCAGCAGAGGACTTCCATCGGGGAAGAGATTTATTCAGGGTCGTGTTCAGTATGAGACGACGTTATCGAAGTGGGAGATTACATTGAAAGATGATTCAGAGAATCTTCACGAACTGAAACCTCGGTGGTTCGAGAATGTGAAAAGAGGAGACAGGATCACCTTCTGTCTTGATGAGAGAGGGAATGTACTCCATTTCTATAAGGAGGATGCAGATTATAGGCCCAAATGCAGCGGTCAATCGTTGAGCGGGACCATCGAAGCGATCAAGGAGATGAAGTCGCGAGTCCTGAACGTGGAATATGGTATTGAAAACTACTTTGTCGAGGAAGGAAAGGGAAGGGCGATAGAGTCTTCACGCAATGCCAGAGAACTAAGAGTCGAGGTTTCTCTACGCAAAGATGGCAAAGGGATTATCACTGGATTATTTGTGGACGGGAAATTGGTAAGGTGACATCTTTTTTCGCTGAAGCGAATCGGGTAAACACAAATCGAAAAAGTGAAAGGAACGGATCACTTCGCCTTCGCCACCCTCTCTAAGAAGTTTTCCTCCCCATTTCAAAACCGCATTAATTGTTTGACAAATAGGCCATGTTCTATGAAAATTATGAGATTATCGAGGGAACCCATAAAACCATGGAAAACGGAGACCTTTCGAAACTGAAGATTGATAAGTCCAGGGTGGTTATTCGCCCGAGAAAGAGGAGAAAACTCACTTACTGGGCTTTGGCAGTCATCGCCATCATGATCCTCGGAGTGCTCTATGCCAAAGGGGTCTTCACGCCCTCTGTCCAGGTCCAGGTGGCTACGGTCAGCCAGTTCTACCCCTCTCAAGCCTTTACGATGCTCAATGCAAGCGGTTATGTGGTCGCCCAACGAAAGTCAGCGCTGGCATCCAAGGTGACTGGACGCCTCATCTGGCTGGGCGTTGAAGAGGGAAGCCGCGTAAAGAAAGATCAAGTGGTTGCCCGTCTCGAGAATCAGGATGTTAGTGCAACCAGGGATCAGGCGGCAGCCAATGTCAATGTGGCCCGGTTCAACATCGAGCAGGCTCAAGCCGAGCTTCGAGATGCAACGCTCACGTTCAACCGCAACAAAGAACTCCTCGCTCGGGGAGTTGTTGCCCGACAGGCGTATGACGATGCCCTGGCCCGTTACGAGAAGGCAGTCGCCGCGGTTGCTTCGGCAGAGGCAGCGTTGAAGGCGAATGCTGCTGCTCTGGAGGGTGCGACGGCCTTGCTCGAATATACGCTGATCCGCGCCCCGTTTGACGCGGTCGTCTTAACGAAAGACGCTGACGTCGGCGATATCGTCACCCCTCTTGGGGCAGCAGCCAATGCCAAAGCGGCTGTGGTCACCATTGCCGATATGAGCTCTCTCGAGGTGGAGGCGGATGTCTCCGAATCGAACCTGAGCCAGGTCAGGCTCGGCCAGCCATGCGAGATTCAACTGGATGCTCTGCCGGATCAGCGCTTCCGGGGTGAAATTCACATGATTGTTCCGACCGCTGACCGGAGCAAGGCGACTGTCATGGTTAAGGTTCGTTTCATCGATAAAGACAGCCGCATCTTGCCAGAGATGTCGGCAAAAGTCGCCTTTCTCGCTCGTTTGGCAAGGCCAGATGAGCAGAAGCCGCGGACGGCGCTTCATCAGACCGCCCTGGTTAATCGGAAGAACGGGAAGGTCGTCTTTGTCGTCAAAGAGGACCGGGTGGTAGAGACTCCCGTAAACCTTGGGGGCCCTATGGGTGATATGGTAGAAGTCCTTGGAGGCGTGAAGGTAGGGGACCGGGTCGTGCTGAATCCTTCGGATCGACTGAAAAATGGCTCGAAGATAAAAATAGAAGAGAAGTAAGATCGCATCTTACGTTGAAGGCAGTTGGATATGCTTTGGAACCTTTACCAAACGGCTCTTTTCTACGCTTCCCAACTTCCCTTTAGACCGCTTATTATGCAAATGTGAGTGGAAATGGAAAACAAAGCGCCGATTGTCGAGATAGAGCACGTAAACAAATCCTACCACAGAGGGACCCACACAATCCCCGTATTGGTGGACATCAATCTCGATATTGCCGAAGGGGAATTCCTGGCATTGATGGGGCCATCGGGTTCTGGAAAGAGCACCCTTCTCAACCTGATCGCAGCCCTTGACCACTTGGACAGTGGACTCATTAAAGTGGGGGGGGTCGATATCACCGTGCTCTCCGAGACTGAATTGGCCGCATGGCGAGCGGTCAATGTGGGTTTCATCTTCCAGTTCTATAATCTCATCCCGGTGCTGACCGCCTTTGAAAACGTCGAGCTTCCCTTATTGCTCACCGGTCTTTCTCGCAGAGAACGACGCACGCACGTGGAGTTGGCACTTCAGGTCGTCAACCTCGCAAGTCGAATGGATCATTATCCCGGTCAGCTCTCTGGAGGAGAGCAGCAGCGCGTCGCCATTGCCCGCGCCATTGTCACCGACCCGACCATACTGGTTGCCGATGAGCCGACCGGAGACCTCGACCGGGTTGCCGCTGAGGAGATCCTCGACCTGATGGATCGGCTCAATCGGGAATCGGGTAAGACCATCATCATGGTGACCCACGACCCTCGGGCGGCAAAAAAGGCGCATAACATCCGGTATCTCGACAAGGGGATCTTGAACAATGTACATTCTCAAGCTGCTCCTTAGAAATGCTTTTCGCCATAAGCTCCGCACGGCTCTCACCATCCTTGGCGTCACTATCGCCATCTTGTCCTTCGGACTCCTCCGGACCTTTATCAATGCCTGGTATTCAGGGGCGGAGGCCTCGTCGGCAAGTCGTCTGGTCACCCGGAATGCCACCTCCATCATCTTTACGCTCCCCCTTGCCTATAAAGATAAGATCCGCCAGGTCGACGGAGTGAAGCTGATCTCCTGGGGAAACTGGTTCGGAGGCATCTACATTGAAGAGAAGAACTTCTTTGCCAATTACGCTGTTGAAGCAAAGAGCTATATAGAGCTGTACTCAGAATACGTTCTTCCTCAGGATCAAAAGGAGGCTTTTTTCCGTGATCGGAGGGGCTGTTTTGTAGGGCGGAAACTGGCAGAGAGATTTCACTGGAAGATCGGGGACATCATTCCCTTGAAGGGAACCATTTTCCCGGGCAACTGGGAATTTGTCCTCCGCGGCATATACTATGGGAAAAATGAGATTGCGGACGAAACCGTCTTCTTTTTCCACTGGGACTATCTGAATGAGGCTCTGAAAAAGAGAGGATCCATCTTTGCCGATCAAGTTGGTTTCTACATGATCGGGGTCAAGGATCCGAACCGCGCAGCCGAAGTAGCCCAGGCAATAGACAGGACCTTCAAGAATTCTTTGGCCGAGACACTTACCGAAACCGAAAAGGCCTTCGTCCTTTCGTTCATCTCCATGTCCAATGCCATCATCGTGGCCATTCAGCTGGTTTCCTTTGTGGTGATCATCATCATTATCGCAGTGGCTGCAAACACCATGGCGATGACGGCCCGTGAGCGGATTGGTGAATACGCCATTTTCAAGACGCTCGGCTATCGCGGCTGGCGTATTGGCGGCATGATCGTGGGAGAATCTCTGCTCATTACCATGATCGGCTGTCTTCTGGGGATCGCCTTGACCCCTCCGGCGACAGCGGTCTTCAGAAAGCTTCTCGGGGCTTACTTTCCAGGCTTTACGGTGAAGTTGGAGACCGTTTATATGGCTCTTGCGGCTTCCATTCTGGTGGGTCTTTGTGCTGCCATTATTCCAACCTGGCGTGCGGTGAGCATCCGCATCGCCGACGGGCTGAGGAGGATTGGGTAGTAATGATTCTAAGGGTTCAAGGATTCGAGTGATCAAGGGTTCAAGTGTCTATGAGAAACTAACGGTTGATAAAGCCAATAATAAATTGCATTCAACAAATGATATCGTGGCTGTAGATTTATTTTCTCGAACCCTGGAATCCTGGACCTCTTGAATCCTTAAAGCAAGGAGTTTTTTTGGGCATCCCCATCTCATATAGCTTCCGAAACCTGTGGACACGCCGGTTGACCACCGTGCTCACCGCATCGGGCATGGCCCTTGTCGTATTCGTCTTTGCTGCCATTCTGATGCTCGCAGAGGGACTTCGGAAGACATTGGTTGAGACGGGTTCGTATGACAACGTCATCGTCATTCGAAAGGGATCTAACTCCGAAGTCCAGAGCGGTGTAAGTCGATACCAGGCATCCATTATTGAAACGCAACCTGAAGCCGCCATCGGGACAGATGGCCGGCCGCTCGTTGCCAAGGAATTGGTTGTCCTGATCACGCTTCCCAAACGGGCGACGAACTCGCCATCCAATGTGGTGATCAGGGGGATGGGCGCCCACTCCCTCACATTACGGCCCCAGGTGAAATTAACAGCGGGACGCATGCCGAAGTCCGGGTTATCGGAGATCGTCGCCGGCAGAAGCATTGCCGAGCGATTTAAAGGGGGCGGCATCGGCGAAAGCCTCCGCTTCGGAATGCGCGACTGGAGGGTCGTCGGGATTTTTGATGCGGGCAACACCGGTTTCAGTTCAGAAATTTGGGGGGACGCAGATCAGTTGATGCAGGCTTTTCACAGGCCGGGCTACTCCTCCGTCATCTTCAAGCTTCGCGATCCCTCGGAGTTTGAAACCGTCAAGAAGCGGATCGAAAACGATCCGCGCTTGACCTTGGAGGCAAAACGTGAGAACCAATACTACGTGGAGCAGTCGAAAATGATGGCCAAGTTTCTTCGTATCCTCGGCATGTCGTTAACCATCATATTCTCGCTGGGTGCCATTATCGGCGCCATGATCACCATGTATTCGGCAGTGGCCACTCGCACCGGCGAGATCGGGACCATGCGCGCTCTGGGTTTCAGGAGGATCAGCATCCTGGGAGCTTTTATTATCGAAGCCTTGTTTCTCGGCCTGATTGGAGGCTGTGTGGGTCTCTTTTTAGCCTCTTTTTTACAGCTTCTAACGGTCTCCACAATGAATTTTCAGACCTTCTCCGAACTCGCTTTCAGCTTCGCCCTCACTTCTGATATCGTTTGGAAGGGTCTCGGGTTTTCCTTAGGGATGGGCTTTATCGGAGGTGTGTTGCCGGCGGTTAGAGCATCGCGGATGAATATCGTCGAGTCGCTCCGCACGGTTTGAACAGGAAGTTAGGGAGAGGGGAAGGCTGAGGGGGAAAGGATAAATATTGATGTCTGAGTTACGGTTGAATCCTAAATACGTTGAAGTCATATCCGAATTTGTAAACCAAAGTCCTTACTTCGCACTCCTCTCGATGAAGATAAAAAATCTTGAATGGGGAACCGCCATTCTGGACGTCGATCTCGATGAAAAACATCTTCAACCCTTTGGCTATGTCCGCGGAGGAGTGATCGCTTCCGTCATGGACGCAGCGGCCTTCTGGGCCGTCTTTCCCCAAGTGAAGGATGGAATGGGACTCACGACGGTCGAGATAAAGGTCAACTATCTTGCCCCAGTTCAAAAGGGGAAGCTAGTCGCAAAGGGTCGGTGTATTAAAATGGGGAAAACATTGGCGCTGGGGGATGTCTTCATCAATGGCGCCGAGGGAAACCTCTTAGCTCACGGAACCGCCACCATGATGATCGTTCCCGGCCTAAGAGTGGAAGGACAAGAGAACCTGCCGTCCAAACTGATCTAATTTCTTAAGTGGATTGCCGCCGCATTTCTCAGTTAGGAAACAACTTTCAAATCTCCCAACCCCTTTAATAGAGGCACCTACTACTTTTCAGACAGTCCAAGGGTCAACAGTTAAGGATTATTAAGCGAAAGATCTCAAAGCGAATAGAAGAAGACTCCTTCCTCAAAACACTGCTAGACATCGTGTGTAGACCCAGTTGAACAGAAAATATTCAATAGACTGCTCAACAAAAATGACTTTCAACCCCAGGTCTCTACATGCACATGAATCGAAAGAGCCTCAGCGGCGTATCCGGGGCAGGCTGTTTTTTTTCATAACCGAATTCGGGAGACGGGGGAACGATTTGGCTTGCGGAGAAAAGCCAGGAAGGTTTGATTCTCTCCCCACACCCTTGCTTCTTAATAAACGGAGTACTATAATGCCGTGAAGGGAATCCCGAACAGCACCAGGTGTTTGCCCCCATCGTTTCGTGCACAGGTTTTCCTGGCTATTTGGGGACTTCGAGCAATGGAAATCGGAAAGCATTGGGAGACGATCAGAGCGGTATTTCAGGAGACCCTTGCCAGTTCTTTGCACTATGCAATCGCAACCGTGAATGAAGACGGCTCTCCTCATGTGACCCCCATCGGTGCTCTTTTTCTCCGAGGGAACAGAACCGGGTTCTACTTTGATGTCTTCACTTCGAAGATGTCCGCAAATCTGGCGAGGGACTCCCGGGTATGCGTCCTTGCCGTGAACAGCAGTGTGGATTACTGGCAGAAATCAATATTCGTGGGCAGATGCGAGGTCCCCCCTTCCGTAAGGCTCACGGGGAGGGTCAGCGAAAAACGGATGGCAACAAAGGACGAACTTGCCATGTGGCGGAAACACGTGGCGTTCGCAAAGGGGATGAGAGGCTACGACCTGCTCTGGAAAGACATGAAATATGTCAGGGACATCACCTTTGACGGGTTCGAACCTGTCCACATGGGGGAGATGACAAAGGACCTGTGGCAGAAGTGAATTCCTTCAACCCTGCCTCTCATGCCCGAGCGTGCCCCATTACGCTCTTCCGAACTCTATGTAAAACTCAGGGTTGCCCGCAGAGATTTTGGACGTTGAGAGGATTCACGCGCGTCCTGTCTTTTCGGCCGGTCATTCCGGCGAAAGTCTAAATCCAGTATTCGAACAGGGCAGTAGAGGGAAGAGACTCCTTCTTCAGGAAATCGTCAGGCGGCCTTTGCAAATCATTTTGAAGCAAAAATATTCAATGGACTGCTCACCACAAATGACTTTCAGCCCCAGGTCTGTACATGCATCGATGAATCGAAAAAGCCTCAGCGGCGTATCAGGGGCAGGCTGCTTTTTTTGAGAACCGAATTCGGAAACTGGCGATATCGTGAAAGGGTATACATTCACTACGTCAAGGAAACCCCTGTGATCCACCAGGAATCGAATCGTTTTCTCAAAATCGACTCTTCGCTCCCCCGGGGCACCAACAATGATAGAAGGAGAAGGCAGAATCCCGTTTGAGTGCAGCCTTTTTATGAAATCGGACATTTGCTTAGAGGTGATCCCTTTGTTTATTCTACGAAGTGTTGTATCACTTCCAGACTCCAACCCAAAGTAGATCAGTCTACATCCTGCCCTCCGCAGTGCCTCAATCTTCTTTCCAGACAGATCCGCCCTAGACTCGCCGCACCAGGGCTTCTTAAATGCCTTGAAATAGCCGCAGAACTCAGCCAAATTTCGACCATTCAGCGTATGATCCTTGCAGACTAGCACTTTTGGATCATACCGATCAATGAGCACCTCCAATTCCTTGATGGCCGCTTTGGCTGACCTCTCAAGATATCCTGAATTCCAGCCTTTAGAAAGTGCGCAGAATCTGCATCGTCCCCAGGGGCACCCGTGCTTCAACGCGAACGGGAGAAGGTCAAACAGGTATTTGTCTCGATGCTCATAAACAGGGGGCGGCAGCGAGTCATACCTGACAGGCTTTGAGGTAGCGTCCGTTGCGAAAAGATCATTCAGGTGCACCGTGTGTATCCCGTTTTTCTTCAGCTCACCTTCATTTGTCCACGAACCTAAAGAAGTGCCAAAGAAGAATATTCTAGCTTTGGGCGACACCCGTTTGATGGCCCGAGAGAGTCTCAAAACGGCCTCCGTCGGAACCATAGGAAACCAGGAGGGAGGGGTCACATAAACGAGCGAATATTTCTGCCAGGGTATTGCTGCATAGTGTCTGTCAATGCTTGGGTCGACTGCTTCGTAAAAAGGGTAAACATGCAGGGCATCCGAGATGATCTGGGTCTTGTCCATGGCGTCCAGTAGCGGTTTTAATTTGGCTCTATTTTTGAAATAAAGTTCTGCATTAACGTCGATCACTTCCAAATCATATCTTTCCGCCAAAATCGCGGCGCCGTAACCCAGAAAACAACTGGGGTGCAGGGGCAGATGGGGAAGACATACAGTTACAAGAGCAGCTTTCATTTTTATAGAATTGTTGGCGGAATAAAAATCGATCTCGCGCGATGAATCCCTGAACCCTCTGAATTGATTGCCGCTGTGAGATCGTGTTCTTAGCACGCGGGGGAAACAAAGGTGACGGTTCACGTCCTCATTATTTTATCTTTATAATCCAATGGAATCATGTGACCGAATTATATCCTGAACGAGCCTTCCGTATTTCTTCATCAGCCAGGTAATTAGTTAAGCCTGACCCGTACCCGAAGGCCTTTTATGGGTGCCCCCGCCACCCTTTGTTCTTATTTCTCCTTGAGGTTTTCGAGGCGCTTTTTGATTTCCGCAAGAACTTCCTTGAGGACCCCGCGACCCTGAACAACGCGTTTGGAGAGAGTTTTATGCAGGACCTCCTGGTTTTTCCTTGCTTCAGTCATTTCTCCCTCACGGGCGAGGCAAGTGACGAACCGATCGACATACCACTTGTAGTCGATATGGCCAAACGACTCCGCAGCCACAGCGCTTGAAGAGATCAGAGCAGGCATTAGGAGCTTCTTAGCCTCCTTTGGCATAGCTCTCCTAGTCTTGATTGCGAAGCGTGACCCCGGCTTCTGGTCGTTTTCGACAAGCTGTTTGAAGTCGCGGCTGAGTGCATGCCCGAGGGCCACCGACGCATGCATCGCGACTTTTCGCGTCTTGAGCCTTTCCGCTACATCTCGAAGGACATCATTGGCCTTTTCCAAGAAGCAGCTCCCGTCGAAAGAGATCACTCTCCCCACGTCGTCGGAAAAGAAATCCTGGGCAACATGTTCCTCCTCAAAGATCCGCGGCGGGAGCACACGCATCTTGAGTTTATTCGAGAGGAAGTCCTGACCATCATAGTGGAGTGCCACCTGGACACGATAATCTCCCGGCTCCGCAAGGTCCCATCCGTTGTTTCCGGCCGAAACGAAGAGTGGTTCGTAGAGACTCTTGCCGGGTTCGAGGATCTCCTTTGGAGAATCACGCTCATACCGTGCAAAGGGGATAAACTGACGTGCAGCCCTGCCGTCTCTCTTGATGATCACCGTCATCAAGTCTGTCATCGAGAGCAGATCCTTCTCAACGAAGAGCGGCTTACGAGAGATATTCCTCAGTTTTAGCTCGAGGGTAACCGGCTCCATAAATTCAAAGATGGCTTTATTACGATTGACGCGAAGCTTGAGCCTGAGCGAAGGCTCCGGCGAGACGAGCGCCTCCCGAAAGGCGTAGTCATCAAGCCAAGCCGCATTACCCATTTCTACAAAACTCGCAGGGGCATGGCGCATGAAAAGCAGTTCACCGTCGCTAAAGCGGTACCTGAAATCGGCAAAGAAGGCTGTATCACCACCCTTGACCTTAGAGGGATAGTTCATAAAGCTCCTCGCCTCTGGCTCGTTCTTTAGGTGAATCCACGGAGTTTCTTTCTTTTGCCGCTTTTCCCATGAATGAGCAAGGTTGAAGCAGTGACCCATTTCATGGCAGGTGAAAAAGAACTTCCTTCGCTTAACCCAAGCATTGGCATTCAGCGCCCTAGGAAGTTTGGACATACGGGAATCGTTGAATATCGCTGTCCCCTGACGTTGCGGCTCCCCAATATGATCAAACATGATGCCATATGTGAAGGGGTCCGGAAGGCCGGCAGTCGAGCCCTCATAGAGCGAAGCGAAGAAAACCCAGAGTGCCCACTGAGCCTTTGGGGCGTATCGGGACCAGTATTTCTGCATAGCGTCGTGCAGCTCCGCGTCATTCCACAGTTTATCCGCCCCTGCATATCTGATAGGCACTTCCCCTCCGGGAGAAACTGACACAGAAAATCCCGCACGCTCGAAGACGGTCTTTATCGTCAGAGTCTTTTTGGGCAGATCCGCCGGCCTGATCCGGTCAACCCAGGTGTCGATCTTCGTCGTCATGTTCTTCTTCTGGTCTTTCAAATAATCAAATTCGAAGTTGACGTCATGGAAATAAGGGGATCTGAATTCGAAAGTCACTTCGTCGCTGATACCTCTGCCCTTGGAAAAGGTCACCCTCGCCCGGTGGTCGCTCGAAGACGCGCCTCGGAGAACGTGAATCTCCACCGTATCATAATGAAAGAGCGCTGTTTCACCGTTCTTGTAAGAGATCATGCCTTTCCATCTGCCTTGTCCCTTCCCCTTAAGTGGTCTTGCTATCCAGTAGAATTTCGTTGAGGTGCTGCCGCAGACGGTGCCGCTTGCCGTCCCAAGGGGGGTGTCCCCATCGACGTCGAGGCGAAGTTCCATCCTCTCCGCGGAGACCGAAGACCCGGACAGTACTTCTTCCCTGGATCTTTCCCAAATGTAAAGGCCGCTTACTCGCGCTCCGGAGCTATCCTTCTTTGCCGTCCTACGACCTCTCTGCATTTTCATGGTTAATCTCCCTTTGCAGGGGCGCAGTGAATGTCATTTCCCTTAGTCCAACACTGCGCGGTAGCTGAATTAAGATTCTCAACAAATATTTTCCATTTTTTTTCATCCGTCCCGAATTCTATAACCTTAAGCAATATAGCTCTTGCAACTGCACGAATGATCACGCATATCGTTTCTCGTGGGGCACTCAAGGATCTGCATGCGGCAAAAGTATCGCCATAGCATGGAGAGCACAGTTTCTTAGCCCAACATTTGACACATTTAGGAAAGCTGTCTTTTGAAGTCTGACGCATCAGCGCTGTCACCCTTCTAAAGTCATCGCCAGGGAACTCTTTGTCATAGACGCTTCCCATATACAGATAATTGCTAATTAGTGTATAGCAAGGAAATACCTTCCCTGAGCAATCCACGGTAACTCCTTCACAACCGGCGCTGCAGAAATGGGTTTTGCCCTTCCGAGACATGAGAGCATATAACATGTCGAGCCAATTAGGCATTCTCATGGGAGAATCGGTCAACCAACTATCCATTATTTTCTCGGTCGAAGCCGTATAGCTTTGTTCCAAATCGGCTAAGAGATTTCTATCAAGAGATTCGTCCGGTGATCCTCCAATGGCAGGGGTTAAGCAGATATCGCGGGCACCGCACTCACGAAGAAATTCGTACGTCGATTCGATTGTTTCTCTACACTTCATGTGGTTGTCCGTGAATACGGCTTCGATTGCGATCTCTACGCCTGCACCCCGAAGCAGATCGATTTTCTTTTTGACTATGTCATAAGTGCCTCTTCCTGATGGAAATTGCCGTTGTTTATCATTAATGTGTTTCGGCCCATCTAAGCTGATAATTACCGAGAAATGATGTGCCTTGAAAAACTCAGCCACTTCTTGGTCTATCAACGTTCCATTTGTGGTGATCTCGAAAGATGGAATCTGCGCCTGATGGGCGAAACAATATTCTTCGCTGGCTTGTACTGCTTTCTTAATCGTATTAAAACCGATCAATGGCTCTCCTCCAAAAAAAGCAATGCTCGAAACATCCGGTACACTTTCGAATACTTTCTTAATTGCAACACACGCAGTAGCTGGGCTCATAAGTCCTTTATCAGCATGTGAGCCCATGTAAGCTTCGGAAAAACAATAGGAGCATTTGAGATTGCATGTTTGTGCAATCAATAACACGAGGCGAGTAATTCTCGGTGGATTGTCGTTGATATGATCATCCTTAGATAGCTCCGGCGGATGTTCTGGAGTAGGCAACTCATCGCTCAATAGACCATCCGCAACCCCGGCGGGCAACGGATACAAGTCTAATGATTCTGTATTAAATGCGACCGAATTGACATCAGACGTGAAAACTTTGATCATGAATTGCTCTTCCCCTCGGTTGCAACGATCCATAAAGGGAATCGGTGGGGCTGGAGTAACCCCACCGACGGCTTGTATTTCTGCGAGAACAGGAACCGCCTCCGGCACACGAGCAGCGGCCTACGTTACTCACTCCCGCTATTGAACTCATCCGAATTGATCTTGATTGAAGTGGAAGTGAAGGCAGCCACCGTAACCGAATGGATCGCCTTTCAGCAAGCCAATTAGTAACCCTTTGTTGGACCAGGACATGGGTCTTGGCCGTAGGAGGGAATTGTCACCCCTATATTGTCTTTTCTGAATTTTAGTATAAGTCTGCAATCGGGCTTTTCCTTTATTTCCGTGTACCCCTCCTTTTGAAAGAAATCAAAGAGGGCCTTTGCCGTACGTTTGGAAAAAAACTCCCTAGCCAATCTATCGTCGGTTGTTACGTCTACAATAAAGTCTACAGTACCCTTCCTTTTGGGCTGCGTCTTCTTCGGGCTTTTCTTTTTGGGCGGCATTTTTTTCTCCTTTTCTTTGTGGTGAGCGTTCTAAGTCAAAGTGGTTTTTTTCCGAAGAGCCCCGGAGCGCCTTTATCATCATAGACCCTTCGAACCCGAAAAGCGTCCTTGCTCTTCGCCAAGGTCACAAACGGTTTCTCCTTTTTTTGATGCGATATATCCCTCCTTTCTTTTTGAAACTACGCGATACCTGCCTGGGTCTCTTTGGTGTAAGCCTTATCAAAAAGTGCAGGCCTCTCGTTCGTTCGGCTTACAAAAAACTTGAGCGGATGGAATTTTGTCCAGCACTCGCCTGCAATAAGGCGTATCAAAGTATAGATCTCTATACGCCTCCGAGGGACGAACTATTCCGTTCTCCTTACAGAGTTCGAAATACTTGCACAATGGACACGTGGATTCGTCCGGGCCAACCGTTTTTCGATACGTATTGGAAGTCAGCACTTTTCGAATCATACCAGGCCTATATCTGCCGAGGCTGTTTCTGTTTGAGTGCACCACGCCGATATGCCTGTTTGCCATGATAATCATGCTTCCTTCGCGGTATAGGGGAGGGACCCACGGAATCCACGGCATATTCAGCAATTTAGAAACGACGTTGGCAAGAGGATTCTTCTTCACAATGGTTCGAAGACTGGCGACGTTTAATAGCGCAACCATTCGCACAAGTCGTATGAAATCTTCCGGCTCGAGAAGCTCCTTCGATAGGGGAAACGCACCATTCGTTATGCTGATAAGTTGTATGAGGATGAGAGAGTTGATGGTCGGAAACTCCTTGTATAGATCATCTACGAAATGCGGCAGCTTCGGGAGCAGACGTTTTGTAACCGTTGTGAAAATTGAAAGATGGTTCCCCGCGTTGAGCGCATTTTCAATGCCCCGCATCGTCCTTCTGTAAGATCCCTTTCCCCTTATGCGGTCATGCAGGTCTTCGGGCCCATCGAGGCTGACCGACATCGAAAAGCTACCGTAGTCGGCGAGTCTCTTACCGATCTCCTTCGTCATAAGTGTTCCATTGGTATTCATGAAGATTGTTTTGTATCCTACACCAAAACCATATCCCACGGTTTCAAATAGGCCTTCCCAGAGCAGGGGCTCACCCCCTGTTATATGCAGGTGACGGTATCCAGCATCGTATGCCTCGGCAATGATCTCCTTGACGAGATCAATGGGAAGGCTGGAGCTTCTCGAAATTCCGGAACGCGCGAAACAATGCAAGCAAGAGCCATTGCAACGAGTTGTCACTTCGATATCAAGTGCTTCTTGCCCCACACCGGGACAAATTTCTTCTGCAGTGTTTCCCTTCATGGAAGGTTTTGCCCCTCCTTCAGAGGTTTCACAAGGCAGCGAAGCTCATCCGCAAACCCTGACATATTACAAGAACCAGCTATAGATGCAGCTGATTCCAGCTCGCTGCATATCCTCTGCCTTATTCTATCGATTATCCCGCTTGCCAGAACGTAATTCAGAACCTGCCCGGCAGAGCTGCCATTTCCATCCGCTTTTTCTTCCTTTACTCGATCCCACCCTTTCCTAATCTCGCCGGGGAGGCAGGTGTATAGGGAAGAATGAATGCCCTTCATCATATCCTTGTCAAAGTCCTGTAAGTCGTCGAGGAGCCTCCAGGCAATGCCGAAAGAGGAATAGACCGCCTGAACGGAGCGGGCAAATTCTTCATTGCCGTACATCCTTTTTGCCATCAGGACAGGGACGATCAACCAGGTTGCCATCTGCTTCCTGAAAAATTTGCAGTAGCTATCGAGGGACTCCGTCTCGTCGGATTTGTCGATGCTCGAATAATAATCGTCAATAAGATCACAAATAATTTCCGCTCCTTGATCAACTCCCTGGGCTAATCTCTTAAACGCTTGATTCATGATCATCCAGGATTGGCTCCTCATGAGTAGGGTCAGGTGAGTAACAGGCAATTGACCATCGGTAAGATGGTCGTCGAGAGCATGAAGGAACATGGCCATGGCATGGCCGGTCTTTGCATCTTTCACACATTTTGGGCCCGTTTTTTTGTTATTGGGACAGAATCGCTGGAGCCAAAAAAGGATCGACCATGCAGGCGCGTAGAAGTAGTTGACGAAATTAAGGCCGTCGCTAAAAGACGCCTGCAAGTATTTCACCAAGAATAAGGCTGCTTCCGTCCGCATGGATTTAGGCAAGTATTCACAAAGTAACAGCATCTCCCGGTTCAGCTCCCCACGGAATGCTTCTTCTTCTCGGGAGAGGTTCACAGTGCCAAAATCGACCCGGGAGCAGAATGACAGCAAATCTGTAATCTTATTATCCATTTACATCCCTAACCCCTGGTGACTTGACTCAGTTCATCCAGATAGGACTGTAGCTTCATTTCCTCAAACATTGGCCTCGCCTTTTCGAGATAATCTTCCGCGCTGATTCCATCAAGAACTCTGTATTTGCTCTCAGGCCCAAGTAGCCGTTTTCCCAATTCAAAATAAAGCGCTGCAAGTTGAAGACGAGCACTAAGGCGTTCTCCTTCCTTAATGGCGTTATGCCACCACTTAAGGGCCTTTTTCTGTTTGCTCATCAGCCAGTAATATTCTCCCGTTAGGCTGTATGATTCCGTACGATATCGGGCTACTTTCCGTGCATTCCTTAAGAGCATCTTAACTGACCTCATAGCCTTCTTCCGGTATTCGGACAGCTTTGTTTTGTTGCCGCTTCTCATTATTTCTTTCAATCGATAAAGATTATACTCCAGTTCAGCTCTATAGAAGCCGGCCATTTGAAAAGGGAATGGTCTAATTTGGTGCCAGATCCTACTCGCTCGCTCCAAGCATTTTTCCGCCTTTTCAATCTCTCCCATTGAAGTGTATATCCGCGCTTCGCAAACATAAAGCTCCCAAAACCCTGGACCCGCCTTCTCCTCAAAATCACTTCCCTCATTAATTTCAATCAGCGCGTCATTAAATCTACGGCATTCCATCAGCAAACACGATTTCAATTCATATTTGTAAGTCTTGGCGAGATCATATTGGTAGACTTGAAAGATATTATCCAACCTACTCAATATCGATTCAGCGATCTCGAGGGATCCCTGATAAATACATGGAAAAGCATGAAAGTACAGAAGTTGTGCGGCATCCCAGATTTCTCCAATGTCGCAGTTTCTCTTTATCAAATCGTCATCATAATTTCTTATTTCTTTCCAGTTTCCCTCTAAGAAATGATGCATCGTTTCACATATCTCATACGCGGTGTAACTTTTTACATCATCCCTGGAAATCCTGTGCTTAACGAAATCCAGTATTCTTCTGCTCAACCCGAATGAAATGCCGGAAAAGGAAAGTAGAATGCTGGCACTTACAAATATGGCCATCCCGTTTTCGAGCTTCTGAAGATCGAAGGTGGTAATTCTCTTGTGAAAGAAGAAGAATTCAATAAAGGATCTCTTTGGATTCGTCATGGCCAAGGCTTTGCATTTCTTGAAGAAGAGATCGAAAACTTGCAGATCTCGTCGGGTTGGAGTCCCTCTAAATTTCAAGGATGGAATGAACAATGCAGTGACAAAGTGTAAGGCGGAAGACAAGAACTCGATTATTGTTGAAAACGCATTGTGCGGCAGTTTCCCCCAATAATAGTTCAGGGCCTTGTCAAAATACTCCACTGCCTCGGTGTAGTGTGCTCGGTTATACAAGGCCAGGGCGATGTTCTTCTCAAGCATCGCAACTTTTTCGGGATCGGCATTGTTGCCGGACTTTTTCAGATAGAGCTGCAGGGCTTCCTTGTAGTAATGAAGCGCCTCGTCCGAGGCGGCCGATCGCAGGGCCTCCTCGCCGGCTTTGATCAAGCACTCCTCTGCCTTCTCCAGGTTCTCAGCCTTGCTGTAATGAAAGGCGAGCATCCCGTAAAACTCGGGGAGCCTTGTGGAGAAGATCTTCTCGATGGAGTGGGCCACCTTCAGGTGGAGCTCTCTCCGCTTGGGAGGGAGCAAGGACTCGTAGGCGGCCTCCTGAGCCAGGGCATGTTTGAAGAGATACTCTACTTCGCCCATCCTTCTGCTTTCCTGCATAAGCTGTATCTCAGTCAAATAGGATAATCTGCCTTCGATATCCTCGACTTCGCTCGCCACATCGGAGAGGATGCGGAAAAAGAAGTTCCGGCCGATGACCGATGCTACCTTCACCAGGTGTCTCGTTTTCTCCTCCAGTCGGTCGATTCGGGCCATCAGGACATCATTGATGGTATTCGGAATGGGGATCTCGCTGACCTTTTCCGTTACCTCGAATCTCCCCTCTTTTAGGAGGATCGCACCCTGATCGATAAGAGATCTCACGACCTCTTCGATGAAGAAAGGATTGCCACCGGCCCGCTGGATGATTTGTTCCGTTATGGCATGGGGAAGTGCAGCAGTCTTCAACATATGCTCAACATATTGCTAATGAGCGCTTCGCTCATTCGCTCATCCAATGGCTCCAGGACCAGCTCCAGATGGTACACGGGGAGCCGCTCTTTCAAGGTCTTGAGGATCCGCTCCCCCGTCTCCAGGAAGCCGGGGCGAAAGAGGTTGATAAACAGGATCCGCTGGGTCTCCGCCAGGCGGAAGAGGGATTCCAGTAGCTGGAGGGAACTGGTGTCCGCCCAGTGCAGATCTTCCGTTACAATTACTAGGGGAGTCCGTTCAGTTGCCCTGACTAAGAGCTCCCGCACATTCTTCAGAATCAGTTTCTCCAGCGCCTCGCCCTCGATACCCTTTGCCCTTTCCGCGTATCTGCCCCACAAGTTCATCCCCATCAGAGTCGCTACAAATGGAAGCACTTCGCCTACCTCTTCCGGGAACAGACTCCTGATAGCAACCTCCAGCTTACCCAATGCCGTCGCCTCACCGTCATCTGCTCGTATCCGCGCCCACTGCTTTAAGAGATCAATAATCGGATAATAACTCAAATTCCTGCCAATCGAGATTGCCCTTCCCTCTAAAAGGGATACCCTCTGCACCACCTCACGTTTCTTCAATTCCGCCACGAGCCTCGATTTACCGATTCCGGCCTCTCCAATAATGTTGACAACAGAGCCTTGGCCATTGATGGCTTTCATTACCTGAAGCTCCAGCCTATGTAATTCATTGTCCCTTCCAACCATCTCAGAGTAGATAATCCGCTCGGATCCGAGCCGGGGGCGGTACACTGCATCTTTGGCTGGTAGAACCTTGTAGACAGGAATCGGTTCCTCTTTGCCTTTAACCTCCTTTTTCCCCAGATACTGGAATTGAAAGAGGTCCTTGACCAGTCGGTATGTTTCTTCGGTCACGTAAGTGGTCCCCGGTTCTGCAAGCGCTTCCATCCGGGAGGCCAAATTTACTGTATCCCCTACTGCCTTGAACTCAACCCTTAGATCATTACCCAAAGTGCCAACGACTACAGGACCCGTATGGATACCAATACGCATCTTAAACGTTGGAATTCCTTTTTCTCGCTTTATCCGATCAGTGAATTTATTTATCTCTTGATGGATAGCAAAAGCAGATCGAGTAGCCCTTTGAGGACCATCTTCAAGAGCAATCGGCGCTCCAAAAAGAGCCATAATTCCATCACCCGTGAGTTCGTTAACAGTCCCTTCATAGTGATGGACCTTGTGAATGAGGATTTCATAGACCTCATCCATTATGGAATACATTTGTTCTGAGCCGAGTTTTTCGGTAAGTGGGGTGAACCCTTCCATGTCGCAGAACATTACTGTGACCTGCTTACGCTCTCCTTCGATCTTGTCTCTTTGTGCCAATATCTTCTGAGTGAGATCTTTGGGAAGATACCGTTGAATCTTTGCAAGCTTTTCGTCAAAGGAGAGTTCCTTAGGAATTGGTCTTGAAGGAAAGGTTAATCCTTGGCCACACCCACCACAGAATCTAAAATGAAACGGATTTGGAAAATTGCAGTTTGGGCAAATCCTTTCCAATTTGGCACCACATCCACCACAGAATTTCATGGCCTCCGGATTTTCAGTCGAACACTTTGGGCATTTCATTCCTTCACCAGTTGCCGTACTCTACAAATCCTCTATACAATATCCGCAAAGATACCCTCATGGAACAATATAAGGGCACAGATAGAAGCATTCCCCACATACCATGCAAAAGCCCTCCAACGGATATTACAACGATTACCATCAGAGGGTGAACATGAACCCTTCTACCGACAGCCAGAGGAGAGATGGCGATGCTATCCAACAACTTAACGAATGCAAGTATCCCTACTGCCTTAAGCATGGTGATGGTAGAGCCAGTGTCGATCAGCACAAGTAAACCGCCGAATGTCAATACCAGCAAAGGGCCAATGTAGGGCACGATGTTCGCAATCCCGGCAACGGCCCCTATGAAAATAGCGTAATTGATGCCGAAGAAATACAGAGTCGCTATTGCTAAAACGCCTACGAAGAAAGCGCTTGTTAACTGCCCCCTGATATAATTGCTGATCTGTTTATCAATTTCATGAATGAGGTTTAAGAATGTTTCAAAATATTTGTTCGGGACGTACGCGATGAGCGCTTTCCTTATTCTCCGACCATCCTTTAAAAGGAAAAAAACAATAACCTGCGTTAGAACTAAAGTGACCGTAAAGTCTCTGACGGTTTTGAACAGAAAACCCAAGTTTCCGGCTGAAGAGATAAGATCGCCTATTTTCTGCTGCATTGCCTTTTGCATTGTACCTTCAGGAACGATGCCCATCTTCTTTTCTAATAATTTCATTGCATGTTCCAGGCTATCTCGAATCTTACTTATGTAGAAAGGTGCATTTTTCTGGAAACTCGTTATCTCTGTCTGTATCATCGACCAGGTCAGTTTCCATAATATAAACAGAATAATAAGGGTCAGAAGGACCAGGAGAACCACCGCCAAGGTGCGGTCCAGTCCCTCTCTTTCCATATAATCGACGGCTGGACTTAGAAAGAAAGTGATGATAAAGGCAATAATAAACGGAGTGAGCAGCCCTCGGATAAGATATAAAACCAGTAAGATACCAAACAAAACACATCCTATGGTGACTATTTCAAAGGCTTCCGAGGATTTGTGGAATTCACTCCGTTCCATCTTATTCCGCTTCTTTCACCTTCATTTCTGTGGTTTTCCTCAGTCGGTTTGCGAGCCTTTTCGAGAGTCTCATGAGGATTTTGGAACCGAGCCTGGGGTGACGCTTTATTAAATCGAGTAAATCGGGTCTAAATATACCTAGGGCTTCTGTCTTGACGACTGCTGTCGCTTGAGCAGAGCGCGGATATTCTTCGAGCAACGACATCTCTCCGAAAAATTCTCCTTCCCCGAGTTCGGCGATTTTAACCCTTTCCCCGTTCGTCGTTTTCGTGAGTCTGATTAGTCCCTTCTTGACGAAGTACATGCCTGTGCCGGGCTGCCTTTCGTAGAAGACTACTTCATCAGGCATAAACGTTCTTTCGTGCACGATTAATTCTATTTTCCTCAAATCTCTGAAGGTCAATCCTTCAAATATGGGAACCGTTCTGAGCACAGGAATGATGTTTCCTTCTTTTCCTCGTATTTTCTTTAATAAGGTTTTTAGTCTATTTCTTTTAGTCATCGTTGTTCTTTTCTCTGACCCAACCTCTTAATGATTCGCCTGAAAGCTGTCAAAGGAAATTACTTCTCCCCATCTGTGCGATCTTTTTATCAGAGGAAGTATCTTCTTAGCTCTTTATCAGCTATCATCTGTTGTCCAAAGTTTTGGATTTTTGCAGCAGTTAAGCATTCTTTTAGGAGAAATTGCTGGTAATCGATGAGTTCGACCTGATCTCTAACAGCCTTGGAAAAAATCGGCGGGGCTTGCTGTGAAGCATTGTCTGGAACACCAACCAACTCTGTGGCGTGCTTGTATGACGTGCGCATCTGTACAACCGAAAAGTTTCCGGGTTCGTTAAGACTGTCGATGATCTCCCAGAAAAGTGGGGGAATTTTTGTGACGATACGGGCTTCTAATTTATGTCGTCAACAATGCCCCCTTCCTTTTTCTCGCATTGATTAGATAATGCTTCTCTTCAGGAAACAGACGAGCTACGATCCACACTATTTGTTCACTGGTTACTTAGGATCAACAAATGTTTATTTTGGAGGTACCCTTAAAATATTATGAGAGGAGAGACACAGATACAGAGCTAAATTCTAAAAGGAAGTTCCAGTTTTAGATGAAATTTTAAAGGTCTTTCTCCATCCACCACCCCCTCCGGAAAGAGAAGACTTTGATGAGTTTGTTGAGTTCACGATACCAAAAGCAACCATTTTGTCAATACGTAAAATGAGATTGTGAAAATTATCTTTTTCACTGGATTTAGACGGAGGTATTGGGATGGGTTGAGACAAGGGTTATTGACACGCATTTGAAATTATAAGCGTTGAAGGTCGAAATCAACCCATTCGACTCCGCGGTCTGAAGCCCGGGGTATGCTCAGGGTTGATACTGAGCGGGGCTTTTTACCCCGATTTAAAAATCGGGGTTTGGCGCCGTCGAACGTATCAAGAAAGCATGAGTGCAGGAGGGAGGTCTTGGGTGGAAGTTTGGTCGGGGCTTTGTTGTCGTAGCCTTAAGGCGTAGTTAGACATCTAAGATTATTTCATGAAGTCCAGATGCGCTTGTAAAGCGTAATTATTGAAGAAGCTTAAATATATTCCCTGGGCTCGTACCAAGCCCTGAGGGAAAACTCTTAGCTCATGGAACTGCCACCATGATG
>Ga0153916_10000329_pt1 | contig 31384 bp, 32 predicted proteins | sample Opewatmetagenome_FD_109642 | JGI IMG/M metagenome (GOLD analysis project Ga0153916, IMG submission 109642) | Freshwater wetland microbial communities from Ohio, USA - Open water 3 Core 3 Depth 4 metaG | ecosystem: Environmental > Aquatic > Freshwater > Wetlands | place: USA: Ohio, Lake Erie...
CGTTGAGCGCGGCATTCTTGACCTGCGTGGAGAGTGTGGCGAGCTTGCGGGCAGCCTGCTTTGCCTCACGCGCCTTCAGCTCGATCTCGGAAGCGGTGGTCGTCATGGCGATGTCCTCGGCGTGCGAACTCCGCGGGGTGGGACTAGTGTAGCAGAGCGCCGACGTCTCGCCGGCACGCTCACGCCGCCCACTGCAGCAGCCACAGCATCGCCATCCCGGTACCGATCGTGAGCCAAACGTTCTTCGCCGCCCACGCCACCGCCGCGGCGACGAGCGCCGCCACCAACCGCTGGTTCCCCGGCCCGATATCGAACGCGCCGCCGTCGCCCGCGTACACGACCGCAGGCACGATAATGGCACAGAGGATCGCGGGAGTGACGAAGCGCAGCGCCTCGCGCGCAGTGCGCGGCAGCGCCGAATGGTGCACGAACGCCAGCACGGAGAGCCGGATGCCGTACGTCGCGACGCCCATCGCCAGCACGATCAGCCACAGCCTCACGCGCCGGCCTCCAGTCGCTCGGCGGATGGTGGCTCGCCGGATGAGAGCACGCGGTCGAGAGCCATTCCCGCCGCCATGCCCGCCATCGCCGCGGCGATCAGCCCGGCGCCGTACGGCCAGCGGAAGCCGACGACCGCGACAACGCCGGCGACAGCCGCCGCGCCGAGCGCCGGCCGCTCCGAAACCGTCGGCGCGAGCAGCGCGATGAACGTCAGCGGCAGCGCGAAGTCCAGCGACCAGCTATCGGGCACGGCCGTGCCGACGAACACGCCGGCGGCGGTGCTCACCTGCCACGCCGCCCACAGCGTCAGCGCCGTGCCGAAGAAGAACCAGTGGCGATACGGCGCCGCGTCGCCGCGGCGGTAGCGCGCGATCGCCGTCGCGTACGCCTCGTCGGTCAGCAGGTAGGCCAGCAGCCACCGCCAGCGCCGTCCGAGGTGATCGACGTGCGGCGCCAGCGACGCGCTGTAGAGCATGTGCCGCAGGTTGACGAGCAGCACCGTCAGCACGATGACGACCGCAGGCACGTCGCGCGCGATCAGCCGTACGCCGACGAACTGGCTCGCGCCGGCAAACACGATCGCCGACATCGCCTGCGCCAGCCCGGACGAGAGTCCCGTCTTCACCGCATAGGCGCCGTACGCCATGCCGAACGGCGCGACGCCGAGCAGCAGCGGCAACTGCGCGCGCACGCCCGCTAGGAACTCCGACCGCCGGCTGCGAAGCATGCGGCAGTATATGGAGCCATTGACCTTATGCGTCTACCAGCGCGCGCCGGACCACGGCTCGCCCGTGATGTCGGCGACGTGCATCATCACATGCTGCACCGCCACCGCCATGAGGACACCAGACAGCGGCCCGGTGATGCCGCCCGCCGACCGGATCGGCGTCGCCAGCAGCGACTCCTCCGCCGCTTCCACCGCGGCGACGGTCTTCGCACGGTTCGCGGCGAACTCGTCGATCAGCTCCGTCACCGTGGCGCCCGCGCGCTTCTCGACCTGACGCGCGTTGTAGTCATCGATGCCGCCGCGCGCCGTACGCGTCGCCAGGCCCGCCGACTCCTCAGGGGACGTGCGACGGATCTCTCCTGACGGCGTAGGGGGCGGCGCACCGGCCGGAGCCTGCCGAGCGACGTCGATCAGGCGCGCGTACGTCCACTCGATCGAGGCCACGTGCGCCAGGATCTCGCGGCCATTCCAGCCGTTCTCGTAGCGTCCCTGCTCGAACGCCGCGGCGTCCAGCGCGCGCAGCTCCGCGACGGCCCGCTCGCCGGTGGTCCGGAGCGCGTCGAGGAGCTCGTGCTTCGTCGGTGTCCGGGACATACGCCCTGCCTCCCGTGTTCACTATTACGTCGCTAGTGACAGCATATTTTCACTTAACGCGCCGCACCACCCCGGCGCCAGCTCGTGATGTGTGCTGCAGCGACCGTGTCTCCCTTGACACGCGCGCGACGGCTGTAATACGTGCCGGGGCTCCCCGTTTTGATGATTGTCGAAGGAGGCGGGGCCTTCGACAGACGAGCGGGGCGCGGCAGCAATGCCGCGCTCCGTTCGTCTTTTCCGCGCACGCCCGATCGCCGGCTCGATCGAGACGCCTGCGAAATGTTGCGGTTCAGTTTCTCCGTCTCGCGCGCTGCCGCACTTTGCCTGCGGATTCCGCAGTCCGTTTGCCGTGCCGCAGGCCAATCGGGTACACATAGACAGCACATCCCGGAGTCGCGCAGGTATCCCATATTGAAGGCCCTTTTCGCCACCGCTGAAATGAGTCCGCTCGCCAAAGTGGGTGGTCTGGGAGACGTTGCGGGCTCGCTCCCCCGCGCGCTCCGCGCCCGCGGCGCCGACGTGCGGGTGGCGATGCCCATGCACGGAGCCGTCGAGCGCGCGGCGCTGCACCTCACGCACGTCCTGAAGGACGTCCAGGTACCCTGGTACGACCGCCCCCAGCACGTAGACATCTGGCAGGCCGACGTGCGCGGCGTGCCGGTCTACCTCGTGGAGAACCAGCGGTACTTCGGCCGCCCCAGCGTCTACGGCTTTGACGACGACGTCGAGCGTTTCCTGTTCTTTTGCGACGCGCTGCTGGCCTGCGGCCCGCACCTGGGCTTCCGCCCGGACGCCGTCCACGCGCAGGATTGGCACACCGCGCTGCTGTTGACGCGCCTGGCCGCCGCGCCGACGCACCCCTGGGCCGCAGCCGGCCGGGTGTACACGATCCACAACCTGGCGCTGCAGGGGAACTTCGACGATGGCTTCGCACACCGCCACGACATCGGCGAGCGCGAGCTGACGCCGCCCGACAACCTGGCGGGCAAGCTCGGGCTGAGCGGGATGGCGCAAGGGATCATGCACGCCGACCGGGTCAACACCGTCAGCGACACCTACGCGAAGGAGATCCTGACGCCGGAGTACGGCGCCGGGCTCGACGCGCTGCTGCGCGCCCGGGCGTCCGTCGTCTCCGGCATCGTTAACGGCCTGGACTACGAGGAGTTCAATCCAGAGACGGACCCCGCCATCGCGCGTCATTACAACGCCGACACGCTGGACGAGCGCGCCGCCGACAAGCGCGCGCTGCAGGAGGAGGCCGGGCTCCCCGCGAGCGAGCAGTCGCTCGTCTTCGGGGTGGTCACGCGCCTGTTCGCACAGAAGGGCATCGACCTCGTCGGCGCCGCCTTCGACGAGCTGCTCGCCGCACACGACGCGCAGCTCGTTGTCCTGGGCACCGGCGATGAAGAGGTACACCGCATGCTGCTACGGCTCCAGGAGGCGTACCCGCAGAAGGTGAAGATCTGGCTCGACTTCAACCCGCCGCTCGGCCAGCGTGTCTACGCCGGCTGCGACGTCTTCCTGATGCCGTCGCGCTACGAGCCGTGCGGCCTCGGCCAACTCATCTCGCTCCGCTACGGGGGCGTGCCGCTGGTCCGCCGGACGGGCGGCCTGGCCGACACCGTGCAGGACGCCGACCCGGGGCTCGGGTCCGGCAACGGCTTCGTCTTCGACGCCGCGGACGCGCACGAGCTGAAGCGCGCCGCCGAGCGCGCGCTGGCCGCGTTCGCGGACCCAGAGGCGTGGCGCGCGCTGCAGGAGCGCGGCATGCGCCAGGACTGGTCATGGGGACGCGCTGCCGGCAAGTACCTGGAGCTGTACGAGGCCGCGCACGCTGCGCGCGTCGCGGAACGAGAGGCCGCGCGCCGATGAGCGGCGACGCGCTGTACGGAGGGGTCGACCTGGGCGGGACGAATATCCTCGTGCTTATCTCAGACGGCGACGGCCGCGTTGTCGGCACGGCCCGCGTCGCCACCGAGGCGAACCTGGGACCGGAGGCCGTGATCGGCCACATCGTGCAGGCGGTGCAAGCGGCCGCGGCCGAAGCGCACGTCGACGTGAGCGCGCTGCGTTGCGTCGGCGTCTCGGCGCCAGGGCCAATCGACGCCGTCGAGGGCGTAATCACAGACCCGCCGAACCTGCCCGGCTGGCACAACGTGCCCCTTGCCCGTATCCTGCGCGAGCGCCTCGGCGTGCCGGCAGTGCTCGAGAACGACGCGAACTGCGGGGCCGTCGGCGAGCACAACTTCGGCGCGGGTCGTGGCTACCGGCACATGATCTTCGTGACGATCAGCACCGGCATCGGCGGGGGGATCATCATCGACAATGAGCTGTACGTCGGCGCATCAGGCGCCGCGGGCGAAGTCGGTCATCTCGGCGTGTCCGAGGACGGGCCGACGTGCGGCGCGGGCCACGCGGGTTGCCTCGAGGCGTTCGCCTCCGGCACCGCGATCGCCGCGCGGGCGAGGGAGGCGATCGCCGCCGGCGGCCTCGTGCGGACGGCGCGGCTGGCCGAGCACGACCCGCCGCTCTCGGCCGAGACCGTGTACCTGGCCGGCCAGCAGGGCGAGGCCGAGGCCACGGCGATTATCGAGTCGGCAGGCCGATATCTGGGGATGGGCCTGGCCAGCCTCATTAACGCTTTCAACCCGCAGGCCATCGTCATCGGCGGCGGGCTGACGAACATGGGAGATACGATCCTGGGCCCGGCGGTCGAGACCGCGCGGACCCGGTCCTTCGCACAGTCCTTCACGGACGTGCGGATCGTGGAAGGGGAGCTGGGGGAACGGGCACCGGCGCTCGGGGCGATCGCGGTTGCGAGAAACCGCGAGGCCAGAGGGGCCGTCTGACGGAGATCCGCGGTAGGGCGACAGCGATCTGCTGCCGATAATGAACGCGGGATCTCCTCAGGGAGCGCACGTTCCAGGGCGGGGTATGGGCATGATCCGCATTCGAGACATGGCACACGCATTCCGCGGTGAAGGCACGCGCATCGCCGAGCTGGCGGTCGTCGTCTTCCTGTGGCAGGCGGCCGTCGGCATCTATTTCCTGTCGCTGGTGCAGCAGTACCTGCCCCAGCAGCTCCATTCCGGCCTGGCGTACCCGGGCTACGCGATGGCGTCCTACGGCGTCGCCAAGTTCGCATGGCAGCCGATCGCCGGCTGGATGGCGGACCGCGCCGGACGCCGCCTGACGATGATCGCCGGGATGGCGTTCAGCGTCCCGATCCTCACGCTGATGATGGAGGTCCCCGACGAGCGGGCGTTCCTCGTCCTCTCCGCCCTGCTCGGCATGGGCGCGGCCACAATGTGGCCGGCGTTCATGGCGCACGTTGGTGACACGACGCCGCGTGGCCGCCGCGCACGCACGATGTCGGTGCTCAACATCGCGCAGATGTCGGGCATCGGGCTCGGCACGTTCTGCGGCGTGCTGATGGTGGACTTCGTCACGTATGGCGCGGTCTTCTGGATGTGCATCGGCTTCAACGTCCTGGCGCTGCTCATGGTCCTCCGCAGCGTCGACGCCGCCTCCGGCCGCGAGCCGATGGCTGCGCAGGCGCCGGCCGAGCGCCCCGCCGTCGATCCGAACGCCTGGACGCCGGGCATCGCCATGCTGTCGGTCATCGTCCTGTTCCTGACGGTGGGCACCAGCCTGCACACGCCGATGATCGGCGCCTACACGCATGACGTCCTGCGCGTGAAGATGTCGTTCCTGGCGCTCCTCTTCCCCGTGCCCGGCATCTTCGCCGGCATCGCTCTGTGGAAGTTCGGCGGCATGGCCGACCGCTACGGCCGGCAAGTGCCGCTCGTCGTGGGGCTTTTCGTCGCGTCGCTCTCGATCTTCGCGCTGACGCTGACGCGCAGCCCGTTTCTCGCAGTGAACCTCGTCGTGCTCGCCGGCCTGGCTTACGCGATCAGCATCCCGGCGTGGGGCGCGGCCGCGCTCGACGCCACGGACGCCGGCAGCCGCGGATTGTGGCTGGGTGCGATGAGCGCCGTGCAGGGACTCGGGGTCGCCGGAGGCCAGGCGCTCGGGGGCGTGCTGGGCGGCCTGTTCGGCCCGCTGGCGCCGTTCAAGCTGGCGGCGTTGTTGCTCATGATCGCGCTCGCGCTCATCGTCACGCACCAGCGCGTGCACACGCACCGAAGGGCTGCGGCGCCGGAGCGGTCGCCCGTGCCCGTGCTGGCAGCCGTGCTGGCGACGGCCGACGACTGAGCGTCCCGGCCGCGTCATTCTTCGCCCCGCGGAGTCGCCGGAATATTCGCTGTAACATCTCGATCGACGGCACCGGCGCACGCCTTATACTGGCCCTGTGCCTCGCCGCTGCCGTCGCACCGCCACACTGCTGCTGTTCTCGCTCGCCGGCTGCGCCGCGCTGACCGGCTGCGGCGTCGTCGGCGGCGCGTCGGCCACCGCGACGCCGACACCAACGGAGACGCCGACCGCCACGGCGACGCATACGGCCACGCCCACCTCCACACCCACGCCCACCGCCACGCCGACCCCGGTCGCCACGCCGACGCCGGAGGCGCCGCCCGTACCCGACCTCGAGCTGTCGCAGGGCCGCACCGCCGTGCTGCACGTCGCGCGGAGCAACGCTGCCACCGCGACGGCGTTCTTCCGCAACCGCACATACCAGATGATCCCGGACGCGATCGGCTTCTGGGTGCCGATCGGGTCCAGCCCGGACGTCGATCCCGGCGAGTACATCGCCACCGTGAGCCTGCTCGATGCGCAGGGCGCTCTCCTCAGCACGGTCAAGCTGCTCGTGCAGGTCGATGCAACGGACTTCCCGATCGAACACCTGGAGGTGCCGCCCGACGGCCCGAACGGCCTGCAGCCGCCGGACCAGGTGCAGAAGGAGCTGGACATCCGCGCCGCCATTTACGCGAAGGAGTCGCCACAGAAGCTCTGGAGCGGGCCGTTCACTCTGCCGGTCCACGCGCCCATCACGACGGCGTTCGGCACGGCGCGCAGCTATAACGGCGGCCCCGTCTCCACGCACCACAGCGGCACCGATTTCGCCGTCGACGAGGGCACGCCGGTGGCGGCGGCCGCCGCCGGGCGCGTGGTCTTCGCCGGCATGCTTACGACGCGCGGACTGTCCGTGATCATCGACCACGGCCTCGGCGTGTTTACGGCCTACCACCACCTGTCGTCGTTCAGCGTAGCCGAGGGCGAGGCCGTGACGCAGGGCCAGATCATCGCGAAGTCGGGCATGACCGGCCTCGCCACCGGCCCGCACCTCCACTGGGAACTCGTCGTCGGCGGTGAGAACGTCGACCCCGTGTACTGGACGTTCGAAGGTGTCGCGCCCTAGCGCCGAGCCGGCGGCGTACGCCGCCCCGCAGACGGGCGCCCTGTGTGACGTTTATGCCACGCTCGAAGCCACGTACCGCGATGACACCTGGCATTGGATGCCCGATTACGTCCGCGGCCCGCTCGACGTGATCGCCGGCGCGGTGCTCGTGCAGCACACGACGTGGACGAATGCCGAGCGGGCGCTGGCATCACTGCACGCCGCCGGCGCGCTCGACGTGCGGAAGCTGGCCACGATGCCGGAGGACGCGCTAGCGGCGCTGGTGCGGGTCAGCGGCACGCCGACGTTGAAGGCGCGGCGTCTCCGCGCCGTGGCTCAGACGATCGAGCGGAACGGCGGACTCGCCGCGTTCCTCGCGCTGCCGCAACACGAGCTGCGGCGCGCGCTGCTCGACACGTACGGCATCGGCCCGGAAACCGCCGACGCCATCGCCCTGTATGCCGCCGGCCGGCCGGTCTTCGTGGTCGACGCCTACACGAAGCGCCTATTCCGCCGCCTCGGCCTCGGCCCGCGCGCGGACGGATACGACGCCTGGCAGCGCTGGTTCGAAGAGGCGCTGCCCGCCGACGCGCCGCTCTTTCAGCGATACCACGGCTATATCGTCCTGCACGGGAAGGCGCTCTGCCGCACGCTGCCGAGCTGCGCGCGCTGCCCGCTGCGTCCGCGCTGCCCGGAGGGCCGGGGCGGATGAAACGGCTGCTGCCGGCCGCCCTTGCCATCGCGCTTCTCGCAGCGGCGGTCTCACTCTCGGCCGGCTGCTCCGCTGCCCGACGGGTGCGCGACCGGATCACCGGCGGCGGCACGCCCGCGCCCACGCGCACGCCCGCCAACACGCCCACTCCCACAGCGACGTCAACGCCCCTGCCGACACCGACGCCTGCACTGCCGCCGAACCCGCAGGGGCTGAGCCGCTGGGACACGCTGCCGGTACCGTATTGCGTATCCGCCGGCGACCAGGGCTACGTCAGCCACGAGCTGTTCATCACCGCCGTGCAGCGCGCGTTCGACACGTGGGGCGTGCCCTCGCGCTACACAGGCGAATGCGGACCGCCGGCGCAGGACGACCGCGCCAACGAGATCGGCTGGGGCGTGCTCGGGTCGCGGCGCGGACGCGTGTACGAGGCGGGCCTGACGCAGACCGTCACGTCCGAGTGCACGGCGAATTGCGACCCCAACGACAGGATCAAGCTGACCGAGGCGGACATCACGATCGACTCCGCGCCGCCCCGCGAGTTCCGCAGCGCCACCTGTCTGTACTCGACGCTGCTGCACGAGACGGGCCACTTCCTCGGCCTGGAGCACCTGCCGTCGCCCGCGGTCATGCAGGCCGAGACGTCCGGCTGCCCGGCTGAGCTGACCGACGCAGACCGCGAAGCGCTGCTCGCGCGCTACGGCGCCCGCGCCAATCCGCAGTAGCGGGAGAGGCTACTCGCCGAGCTGGCGGATCCACGCACGCACGTCGCGGCCAACGACGTCGAGGAAGCCGACGGTGCCGAGGCGGCGCGTGAGGTTGCGCGGGAAGGTCGGGCTGCCCGGGTTGACCAGCAGTACGCCGCGCATCTCCTCGATCTCCGGCACATGCGTGTCGCCGTGCACCAGCACGTCGACGCGGTCGCCAAAGTGGTGCTCCATGATCGATTCCAGCGTGCGGTGCGGCGGCCACTCCGGCAGCGTCGCATCGTGCACCACGCCGATACGGACGTCATCCACGGACAGCATCTGCACCGGCTTCAGGCGCGGGTCCTCCGGGCAGAGCGGGCGACCGCCGCCGCCGTCGTCGCCGTTGCCGCGCACGGCCAGCACCGGCACGCCGCAGCGCTGCTCCAGCCAGTCCAGCACGTCGACGATGTGCAGGTCGCCCGCGTGCAGGATCAGGTCAACGCCGCGGAACGCCTCGTAGGCCTCGTCCCAGAGCGGCCCCGCTTCGGGGTAGTGCGTGTCGCCGATCAGCCCGATGCGCACCCGGCTCATGCTCCTTGCCGCACTCTAATCGGCTCGAACGGGAACAACAAAGAACCCCCGTCGTCGGGGGCTCGTGCTGGCTCGACTCTCGTGGCCGCTTACGCCGGCTTCGTCTGGCTGCGCAAGCAGCGGGTGCAGATCTTCACCCGGATCGTGTCGCCGCCGACGTACACGACCTGCTTGTGCAGGTTCGGCCGAAACGCGCGGTTGGTCTTGTGCGCCTCGCGCTCCCAGCGGCCGGAGTGGCGGTGTCGGATATTGCGGCCGAACGTCGTGCCCTTGCCGCAGACTGCGCAGATCGCCGGCATCGTGGTCTTTCCTCGCCGGGCCGGAGCCCGTGTTAAAATTGTGAACACGGAACCTTAGCACGCGCCGCGAATCTGAGGCAAACCTCCCGCATGGCCCACCCGCGTCCCGAATCCGGCCCGACAGGCCCGGCCACCGGCCCCGGCATCGACGGCCCCGCACTCGCGCGCGCCCTGATCGGCGGCTGGACCGCCCTCCGCGAGCAGACGGACGCCCTCAACGCCATCAACGTCTTCCCGGTCCCGGACGGCGACACCGGCACCAACATGTCGCTGACGATGCGGGCCGCCGTCGACGAGATCGAGCGGGGCGGAGACGCGACGCTCGCGGACGTGACGAGGGCCGCCGCCCACGGCACGCTCATGGGCGCGAAGGGCAACTCCGGCGTCATCCTTTCCCAGATCGTCGGGGCGTTCGACGGCGCCGCCGAAGACGGCACGATCGACGCGCGCGCGCTCGCGGGTGCGCTGGACCGAGGGCGAACCGCCGCGTACCGCGTCGTATCGAACCCGCGCGAGGGAACGATCCTGACGGCCATCACGGCCGCCGCCGAGGCAGCAGCCGCGCGCGCGGCGGACGGCGCCACCATCGACGCTACGCTCGCCGCCGCCGTCGACGCCGCGCACGACGCAGTGCGGCGCACGCCCGAGCTGCTACCGCTGCTGAAGGAGGCGGGCGTGGTCGATGCCGGCGCGCAGGGGCTGTACCTGATGCTGGACGGCATGCTGCGCGCGCTCCGCGGCCAAGCGCCCGCGACGTACGCCGAGCGCCTCGGCGCGATCGACGCCCAGTGGCTCGCCGCGACGACGCGCGCCCACACCGACGGCGAGCGCTCCGGCTTCTGCACGGAGTTCATCATCCACGGCGACGCCCTCGATGCCGGCGCCGTCCGCGAACGCTTCGGCGCGATGGGCAACAGCCTGCTCGTGGTCGGCGGCGGCGAGTTCGTGCGCGTCCACCTCCACACGCACGAGCCGGAGGCGGCGTTCACGGCCGGGCGCGGGCTCGGCACGCTCTCGGACGAGAAGGCGGAGGACATGGAGGCGCAGTTCCGGCGCCTTGCCGGGCAACAGCCCGCGGCGCCACGGCGCACCGGAATGGCCGTGGTCGCCGTCGGTGCCGGCGCCGGCATCGAGGCACTGCTCCGCTCGATCGGCGCGGCCGAGGTCGTACACGGCGGCCAGACGATGAACCCCAGCGCCGGCGACATACGCGCCGCGATCGAGGCTACCGGCACCGCCGAGGTGATCGTCTTGCCGGACAACAAGAACGTGATCATGGCGGCGCGCCAAGCCGCCGCCGGCCTGCCTGTGCGCATCCACGTCGTGCCGTCGCGCAGCATCCCCCAGGGGGTCGCGGCGCTCGTCGCCATGAACGCGGAGGCGCCGTTCGAAGAGAACGTCACCGCCATGGAGCAGGCGATCGCCACCGTCCGAACGGGGGAGGTGACGTTCGCCGCCCGCCCCAGCCACATCCACGGGCTGGAGATCACGCAGGGTCAGCCCATCGGCCTGGTCGACGGCGACCTCGTCGTCGCCGAGCATGCGGTGGCGGACGCGGTCCGTGCCTGCATCCGCCGCATGGTGGCCGGCCGAGCGGCGCCGCTGGTCACGCTCTACGCGGGCGAGGCGGTTTCGCGCGAGGACGCGCGCGAGCTCGCGGACTCGATCCGCGAAGAGTTGCATGTCGACGTGGAGGTGGTCGACGGCGGCCAGCCGCACTACCCCTACCTGATCGGAGTCGAGTAGCGTGCCCGTACACATCGTTACCGACAGCACCAGCGACATCCCGCACGCGCTCGCCGAGGAGCTGCACATCACCATCGTCCCGCTGACGATCCAGTTCGACGACGAGTCGTACCGTGACGGCGTCGACCTGAGCGCCGACGAGTTCTACGCACGCCTCCGCGAGACGAAGCACCTGCCGACGACGTCGCAGCCGCCGCCCGCGCTGTTCGAACACGCGTACCGCCACCTCTCGTCGTTCAGCGAGGTCGTCTCGATCCACCTCTCGCACAAGTTGAGCAGCACCGTCGACACAGCCCGCCGTGTCGCCGAGGAGGTCGCGCCCGACCGGATCACCGTCGTCGACTCCGGCTCGGCATCGATCGGCCTCGGCCTCTGCGCGCTGGCGGCAGCGAAGGCCGCCGCAGGCGGTGCCTCGCGGCACGAGTGCGTGGCGGCCGCCGAGTCGGTCGCCGCGCGCCTGCACGTCGCCGTCGCCTTGGAGACGCTGGAGTACCTGCGGCGCGGCGGCCGCATCGGCCGCGCCCGCGCCTTCCTCGGCAGCCTCCTCCATCTGAAGCCGATCCTCACCGTGAAGGACGGCGAGGTGTTTCCAGCGACGCGCGTCCGCTCGCGGCAGAAGGCGCTCGATGAACTGGCCGCGCTCTGCACGCGCTATCCGTCCATCAGCGAAGTCGCCGTCCTGCACGCCACCACGCCCGACGACGCCGAACGCCTCGCCGAGCGCGCACGGGCGACATTGCCCGGCGTGCCGGTGCTCGTCGGCCGCTTCGGGCCGGTGCTGGGCGTGCATGGCGGTCCCGGCATGCTTGGCATCGCAGTCGTCGAGGGCGACGGCGCCACGTGACGTGGCACGAACGCGCAGCAGGCTGCGCCGGCATGCGGACAGACGGCCCATTTGCGTCCGGCGCGGGGTTATGTCTACGCTGGATACGTGATCCGCGCAGGCAGCGCCGCTCCCGACTTCACGCTTCCCGGCCTCGATGGGCTCCACTACGCCCTGCACGAGGCCACCGGCAAGGGTCCGGTGCTCATCGCGTTCTGGCGCGCTGACTGCGGCACCTGCAAGGTCGCGGCGCCCTACCTCAACCGCCTGTACGACGCCTACGAGAACGCCGGCTGGTCCTTCTGGGCGATCGGCCAGGACGACGCGCCGGCGGCACGGCACTTCATGGAGGAGTACGCCTTCCGCCCGACGGTGCTCATCGACGGCCCGGCGCTGAAGGTCTCACGCGCGTACGACCCCGAGTGCACGCCGACGCTCTACTTCGTCGAGCCCGGCCAGGGCGTAACGCTCGTGTCGGATGGCTTTGCGAAGCCGGAGCTGAACGAGATCTCGCGCCGCGTCGCCGGGTACGCCGGTGCGGATTACGTGGAGGTGGCGCCGTCCGGGGACGGTCAGCCAGATTTCAAACCCGGCTGAGGCGCGCGTCAGCGGAAGGCCGGTGGCCTTCCTTGACGCTAGTCGGACGACCGGTTGACGGCGCGGGGCCGCAACAATGACAATCTGCGAACGATATTGAACACAGGAGACCCCTCGGACGGGGGGAGGCACATGCGGAAGCTCAAGCTGGGACTGGCACTGGGAGCGGGCGGCACCAAGGGCGCGGCGCACGTCGGCGTGCTCAAGGTGCTCGACGAGGCGGACATCGCCATCGACATGATCGCCGGCACGAGCATCGGCTCGCTGTACGGCGGCGCCTACGCGGCCGGCCACACGACGGCGGAGATGGAGGACGGCATCCGCAACCAGCCGCGTGCCGACGTCGTCAACTTCTTCCGCCACCGCTTGAAGATCCGCCATAACAACCGCCTCGCTCGCCGCTTCTACGAGGCGCTCGCCGGCATCCACATCGAAGACCTGCCGATCAAGTTCGCCGCTACGGCGTCGGACATCGCGGAGCACCGCTCGATCGCCATCACGAGCGGCCCTCTGATCGATGCGATCGAGGCATCCATCGCTATCCCGATCATCGCGCGCCCGGTGTCACACCAGGGCCGCTACCTGCTGGACGGCGGCTTCTGGGACTCCGCGCCGGTCGATGCCGCGGTCGAGCTGGGCGCCGACGTCGTCGTCGCGGTGGAGCTGGGCGACCCGTACACATTGCCGGAGCGCCTGCGCGCGCCGGCGACGTGGCTCGCCGAGAAGATGCAAGGTATCCCGCTGCGCCGCACCTTCGCCGGCCTGCCGTTCACGATTAACGCCGTCGCCCGCGAATTGCCTGCGCCCGCGCGCCAGGCGCACGTCGTGATCCGCCCGGCACTGGAGAAGATGCGCGGCAACTCGCCGTTCCACATGACGCAGTGTCTGGAGGCCGGTATCGCTGCCGCGACAGAAGCACTGCCGACGATCCGCGCCATCCTCGCCGGGGAGCCGCTGCCCACGGTGACGGAGCCGGCCGCCAAGCCGCGGCTCGCGCCCGAGGCCGGACTCGCATAGGCGGAACGGACTGCGCCCGCGCCACACGTTGAGTCGACTGATCGGCGGGCCGATTCGCTACACTGCAACACGACCCGACACTCCCCCGCCTGGAGGAACACAGCCATGGTTGCCACGAACGACCGCGTCTCCGCGAACAGTGCCGCCACCACCGGCACCTGGGCCGTCAAGAAGGGCCTCGCCCAGATGCTCAAGGGCGGCGTCATCATGGACGTCGTCACGCCCGAGCACGCCAGGATCGCCGAGGAGGCGGGCGCATGCGCTGTCATGGCGCTCGAGCGCGTGCCCTCCGACATCCGCGCCCACGGCGGCGTCGCCCGTATGTCCGACCCGGACATGATCGCCGGCATCATCAACGCCGTCACGATCCCCGTCATGGCGAAGGCCCGCATCGGCCATTTCGTCGAGGCGCAGGTGCTGGAGGCGCTCGGCGTCGACTACATCGACGAGTCGGAGGTGCTGACGCCGGCCGACGAGGCGCACCACATCAACAAGCACCCCTTCAAGATCCCCTTCGTCTGCGGCTGCCGCAACCTGGGCGAGGCGCTCCGGCGCATCGGCGAGGGCGCGGCGATGATCCGTACGAAGGGCGAGGCCGGCACCGGCAACGTCGTCGAGGCGGTACGCCACATGCGCCAGCTCTGGGACGACATCCGCCGCATCCACACGATGCCGGAGGACGAGTTGGCGGCCGCCGCCAAGGAGCTGGGCGCGCCCTACGAGCTGGTGAAGGACGTACACGAACTGGGCAAGTTGCCCGTGGTCAACTTCGCCGCCGGCGGCATCGCGACGCCGGCCGATGCCGCGCTGATGATGCAGCTCGGCGCCGAAGGCGTCTTCGTCGGATCCGGCATCTTCAAGTCGGAGGACCCGGAGAAGATGGCGAAGGCGATCGTCAAGGCGACGACGCACTTCAACGACCCGGCGATCATCGCCGAGGTGTCGCGCGGCACCGGCACGGCGATGAAGGGCCTCGAGATCGGCACCATCCCGGAAAGCGAGATCCTCGCCAAGCGGGGGTGGTAGCTGCGGCACGGCAAGCAGCAACCAACGGACGTCAACAGCTTTGACGCTGGATGGTCTTCTGTCTCCGCTGAGAGGGCGCGGCCTTCAGAAAGATAGACTGAATTGATGACCATCACACCTACCGTCGGCGTGCTGGCCCTACAGGGCGACTTCGCCGAGCACATCGCCGTGCTCGGGGCAATGGGCGTGGCCACCGCGGAGGTACGGCTGCCGGCCCAACTCGCCAGCATCGACGCGCTGATCATCCCTGGAGGCGAGAGCACCACGCTCACCCGCCTGCTCGATATCTACGAACTGCGCGAGCCGATCCGCCGGCTCGGCATGGAGGGGCTGCCCCTCTGGGGCACCTGCGCGGGCGCCATCGTCCTGGCGAAGCGGGCCACGGACCTCGACCGGCCGAACCTGGCGCTGATGGACATCGACGTCCGGCGCAACGCCTTCGGGCGGCAGGTAGACAGCTTCGAGGAGGACCTGGAGATCGCCGGACTGGCGGGCGGGCCATTCCACGCCGTCTTCATCCGCGCCCCGCTCATCGAGCGAGCAGGCCCCGGTGTCGACGTGCTGGCGACGCTGCCCGACGGCACGATCGTCGCCGCGCGCGAGGGGCGGCTGCTCGCCACCTCCTTCCATCCCGAGCTGACGGACGACGGCCGTTTCCACCGGCTCCTCGCCGGCCTGGCGGAGGCGTACCTCAGGGAGCGCGCGGCCTCGAAGTAGGGCCTCCCGGCCTCGGCCAGGTCCCCGCTCAACCCGTTACAATGGAAGCAGCAACGCCGAGGAGCGCACGCGCCCGCCGATGACCCACACCGCCCGTACCGTCCTGCCGACCGACCTCGTTGCGCTGGTCTCGTACGACGGACGCGTCTACGCCAACGAGGCGATGACCCGCGACCGCATCGGGACCCACGACTCTCCTCACCCACTTGAGACCGCGTTCGAGCAGTGGTTCAGCTTCGCCACGGGCCGACACACCTGGATCAGCGTCAAGGGCGCGACGCTGCGCGGGCTCGTCTCCGCCCGCAAGCGCGGCTCCCGGCTGGCGTGGAGATCGACTGCCTGATCAATGCCTCGGAGGCCGACAACAGCGTGCTGCTGAGCCTGCTCGACCAGGTCACGGCGGCTGCCGGAAAGTCCGGCGCCTTTAAGATCTTCGTGCGCCTGCCCGCCGGTTGCCAGACCGCCCGCACGGTCGCCCGCGCCGGCTTCTCGCCCTATCTGCGGGAGCAGGTCTACCGCCGCCCCGGCACGCCGGACGACGCGCCCCACCATGCGCCCGAGGGCCTGCGCCGCCGCACGAAGGCCGACCTCCATGGCATCTTCCAGCTCTACAACACCGTCGTCCCGCACGAGACGCGACGCGTCGAAGCGATGACCTACGCCGAATGGACGGCCTCGCAGGAGAGCATCGGCAAGGCGGCCCAGTACGTGCTCGACCGCGACGACCGCATCCGCGGCTGGCTGCGTGTCGCCCGCGACGGCGACGCCGCCCGCTTCGACTTGCTCGCCGAGCCCGACGCGCTCGATGATCTGGTCGAGGCCGCGATGGCGAAGGCGGCCGGCTCGCACTCCGTCCACGCACTGCTGCCCGAGTACCAGGACGGCATCAGTTGGCGGCTGGAGACGCTCGGCTTTGAGTCAGCCGAGACTTATGCCGTCCTCGCCCGCAAGACCGTGCGCCCCGTGAAGGCGCCCCGCACCGTCCCCGCGCTGGTCCACACGACGCTGGGATGAGGAGAACCGTTGCAACGCATCATCACCGACGACCTTGACCTCTTGCTTGCGGCGCTGCCGCCGCATATCTGCGACCCGCTGAAGCAGCGAACGGACAACTCGGCGCTGCTGGAAGTGGTCATGGACCTCGGCCGCCGCCCGGAGGCCCGCTACCCGGGGAGCGAGGTCGTCCTGTCCGAGCGTGAAGTCACGTCTGAGGACATCGACTACGTGGTCGCACATATCGGCGAGTTCGGCGAGGACAACCGCGCCGGCATCGAGCGCACGCTGCACCGCATCTCGGCCATCCGCAATCGCCGCGACCGCATCGTCGGACTCACGTGCCGCGTCGGGCGCGCCGTCTTCGGCACGATCCAGGTCATCGAAGACCTGATCAAGACGGAGAAGAGCATCCTCCTCCTCGGCCGCCCGGGCGTCGGCAAGACGACGATGCTGCGTGAGGTGGCGCGCGTCCTCGCGGACGACATGAACAAGCGCGTCGTCATCGTGGACACGTCGAACGAGATTGCCGGCGACGGCGACATCCCACACCCGGCCATCGGCCAGGCGCGCCGCATGCAGGTGAAGGCGCCCGCGCTCCAGCACGCCGTCATGATCGAAGCGGTCGAGAACCATATGCCGGAGGTCATCGTCATCGACGAGATCGGCACCGAGCTCGAGGCCGCCGCCGCCCGCACGATCGCCGAGCGCGGCGTGCAGCTCGTGGCCACGGCCCACGGCAACGAGCTGGAGAACCTGGTGATGAACCCGACGCTCGCCGACCTCATCGGCGGCATCCAGTCGGTGACGCTCGGCGACGAGGAGGCGCGCCGCCGGGGCACGCAGAAGTCGATCCTGGAACGCAAGGCGCCGCCAACCTTCGACATCGTCGTGGAGATCCAGAGCTGGGACCGCGTCGCCGTCCACGGCGATGTCGCCGAGACGGTCGACTCCCTGCTGCGGGGCTACAGGGTGCCCGCGGAGGTCCGCGAGCTGGACGAGACGGGCGAGATCCGCATCATTGAGCTGCCGCGCCCCATCGCGCCGCGTCCGGAGCGCGGCCCGCGCGACCGCCGCGGCTACGCGACAGGCCGGCCGTCGGCAAACGGCGGCGCGCCGCTCGAAGACCAGGCGTTGCGGCGCGTCTACCCGTTCGGCATCTCCCGCAAGCGCCTGGAGCAGGCGATCCGCGAGACGGGCGCGCGCGTCGCCGTCGCCGAGGAGCTGGGCGACGCCGACACGGTGATGACGTTGCGCTCGTACTTCCGCCGCAAGCCGCAGGCCCTGCGGGACGCGGAGAGCCGCGGCATCCCGATCTACGTCCTCAAGACCAATACGGTCGTCCAGATGGAACAGGGCCTGCTCTCCATGCAGCAGGGCACGCCATCGATCGACACGTCGGCGCCACCGGTCGCGCACGCGCTGCAGGAGACGGAGGACGCGATCGCCGGTGTGCTCAACGGCGGCGAATCGGAGGTGGAGCTGTCGCCTCAGAACGCGTACATCCGCAGGCTGCAGCACCAGATGGCGCAGCGCTACAACCTCACGTCCCGCAGCCACGGCCGTGAGCCGCACCGCCGCGTCCGTATCTCGCGCGAGGGCGATGAGGCGTGGTTCTCGTAGCGACCGCGAGTCCGTTAAGCACACGCTCCCCCGTCGCTTCCTCGCTCCTCGTATCTCCACCACAATGAAGACAGGACCAAGGAGTGACGTGCGCCGGAGGCGAAAGAGGGACGGCGTGTTCGCCGTCCCTCTTTCCTGTCTGACTGTGAGGTCTGGCGGTCAGTCCACTCGCTTCCAGGCGAGCCGTGTACCGGCCAGCACGAGCGCCGCCCCTGCGACTCCAAGCGCCAGCAGCGTCGGCAGCCAACCGCCCGCACCGGTCGGCGCGGGGCCCGTCCCGGTGCTCGGCGCGCCGATCACGCCGCCCGGTACCGTCGGCGTCGGCTGCGGCGCCGTGGCCGCGCCCGCGACCGTGATCGTGCCCATCATGCCCTGGTCGTCATGCAAGATGCAGTGGTACTGGTACGTGCCCGGCTTCGTGAACTTCAGGGTGTACTTATTCGACGGCGAGTTCACCGCGTCGAAGATGCCCGAGTTCGCGTACGCTGTGCCATCGTAGGCCGGACCGCCCGCGGGCAGGAACGTCTGCAGCGGAATCAGCAGCAACGGCGGTCCGGACGGCTGCGGCGAGGGCTGCACCAGCGCCGGCAACGACTGGCCGGGTGCGAGGAACGTCACCGTGTGCGGCACCGCGTTCGGGTTCGTCCACGTCACCGAGTCGCCGACGTTGATTGTGATGTTCGGCGAACTGAACTGCACGAGATCCGCTTCAAGGACGCTACCGCCAGCCTGCACACTCCAGTTGTAGCTGCCGTCGGCCTGCGCCTGCTTCGTGGATCTGATCTGCGACGCCGCAGAGACGCCATTGGCGATCAACTGGTCGCTCTGCGCCTTCCCGGCCGCGTCGAGCTGCGCCTGCGTCTGCACCGTGGCGGCGGGGCCAACGACGTCCACCGTGATGCTCATCGGGGGCCCGTGGACCAAGCAGAGGAAGGTGAACGTCCCTTGCTGCGGGAACGTCACGTCCGCCGTCGCGTCCTTGAACATCAGTCCGGAGTTGTAGTACGTCGATGCGTTAAACGTCGCCGTGCCCGTGCCGGTCGGGTTCGCCGCCTGCGGGTTGAACATGAACTGCGGCGGTCCGGACGGTGCCGGTACGATCAGCGCCGGCGCCGCCATGCCCGACGGCAGGAACGAGACCGTGTGCGGCTCCAAGTACGGGTTGGCGAAATGAATGGTGTCGCCCTGGCGCACCGCGACGCTGTCGGGGAAGAAGTCGTTCGCGGCGATGCCCTGGCCACCCTGGCCCACCGCAATGTTCCACGTGGCGCCCGCGGCCGACGCCGGCTTCGATCCGACGGAGCTGAACGCCAGCAAGGCTGCCAGCGCGAGCACCGGGATCCCCAGTAACTTCAGGCTCATGGTTCCCTCCACATCTGTGCTGTGTTGCTGAAAAGACATCTCCGGTAGTTGGGGGTGCCCCAACCATCGGGTGATTATAGATTCGGTGCGGGGGTTGCCACTAGATCGTTATGTCGCCGCGCGCGAAGTTTCTTACGGGCCCCAGACGGCGCGAACACGGCTCCCTCCCACGCTGCCCGCAACAAAACGGAGAGCCCGCCGGCGACCGGCGGGCTCTACCTCGTTAAGCTTCTAGCGCCTTGGACCCTGCGCTACTCGCGAGCGCTCCACAGGGTCTGGTAGCGATGGCCCTGGATCGCGTCGACCGTCGCGGCGCGCTCGCGGGTGATGAGGTCGCTGAGGGCGGCATCGCATGTCTCGCGCGCGCCAGCGAACCCCGACGCCACCACGCGGTCGCAGATCTTGGCCCACAGGCCGCTCTCCTCCAGGAACCGCACGCTGTGCGGCCAGAAGAAGAACATGAAGCTCTTCGGCATGCCCAGCGACGGCCGGTGCTGGCCCAGCCAGAAGAAGCGCTCCTGCACAGACTCCACCGGGTCGACGATCGCGACCATCGGCATCTCGCGGTCGTCGTGGCGCGTGTCGATCAGCAAGCGCTCCGGGAACAGCCGGAGGCCCGCCGCGAACACGTCCGCGTTGGCCACGATGTTCTCGATCTCGCTGACATCCACCAGCAGTCCGTTTTCGGTATACATCTCACCTCGCAGTCCGCAGCGGCCGGCTCACGGGTTCAGCGCGGGGCCGCGTCGCTGTGAACTGTCAACTCGCTAATACATCGGCGGCGCACCGGCCGGCGCCGCTTCCCGCTTCTCCGGGATGTCGGTCACCAGGCAGTTCGTCGTCAGCACCATACCGGCGATGGAGATCGCGTTCTCGAGCGCGGCGCGCGTCACCTTGAGCGGGTCGATGATGCCCTTGGCCATCATGTTCCCGAACTCATCTTTCGCGGCGTCGTAGCCTTCGCCCATCTTCAGCGCCTTCACCTGCTGGACAATCACCGAACCGTCCTTGCCGGCGTTGATCGCGATGCGCCGCATCGGCTCCTCCAGCGCGCGCTTGAGGATCATCACGCCGGTCTGCTCGTCGCCCTCGAGCTGCACCTTGTCCAGCGCCGGCAGCGCATTGATCAGCGCCACGCCGCCGCCCGACACGATGCCCTCTTCCACGGCGGCGCGCGTCGCCGAGAGCGCGTCCTCGACGCGGTGCTTCTTCTCCTTCAGCTCCACCTCGGTCGCGGCGCCGACCTTGATGACGGCGACACTGCCGGCAAGCTTGCCGAGGCGCTCCTGGAGCTTCTCGCGATCCCAGTCCGACGTCGTCGTCTCGAGGGCAGACTTGATCTGCTTCACCCGGCCGTCGATGTCCTTCTGCTTGCCGCGGCCCTCGATGATCGTCGTGTTCTCCTTCGCCACGATCACGCGACGCGCACGACCAAGGTCCTCCACCTGCACGGAGTCGAGCTTGCGGCCCAGCTCCTCGCTGATCACGGTCGCGCCGGTCAGGGCGGCTAGGTCGCCCAGGTTGTCCTTGCGGCGGTCGCCGAAGCCCGGCGCCTTCACGGCCACCACGCTGATCGTGCCACGCAGCTTGTTCACGGCCAGCGTCGCCAGAGCCTCGCCCTCGACGTCGTCGGCGATGATCAGCAGGTTCTTGCTGACCTGGAGCAGCCGCTCCAGCATCGGCAGGATGTCGGTGACGGCCGATATCTTCTTGTCGGTGATGAGGATGTACGGCTCGTCGAGCTCCGCTTCCATCTTCTCACTGTTCGTGACGAAGTAGGGGCTGATGTAGCCGCGGTCGAACGCCATACCCTCGACGTACTCGACCTCGGTCGCGATGCCCTTCGACTCCTCGACGGTCACGACGCCGTCCTTGCCGACCTTCTCCATCACCTCGCCGATGAGCTCGCCGATGGTCGCGTCAGCCGCGGAGATGGCCGCGACCTGGGCGCTCTGCTCGCGCGTCGTGACGGGCTTGGCGTTCTTCTTGAGCTGGGCCACGACGGCCTGGCCCGCCGACTCGATGCCGCGCTTGATCGCCATCGGGTTGGCGCCGGCGGCGACGTTCTTCAGGCCCTCGTGGACGATCGCCTGGCCGAGCACGGTGGCCGTCGTCGTGCCGTCGCCGGCGATGTCGTTGGTCTTGGAGGCGATCTCCTTGGCGAGCTGGGCGCCGATGTTCTCGAACGGCGTGTCCAGCTCGATGTCCTTGGCGATGGTGACGCCGTCGTTGGTGATCGTCGGTGCGCCGAACTTCTTGTCGAGCACGACGTTCCGGCCCTTGGGGCCGAGGGTGATCTTGACGGCATCGGCGAGGGCGTCAATGCCGCGCATCAGGGCGTGACGGGCGTCCTCTTCGAACAGCAGCTGCTTGGCCATGTCTACCTCATCCTCTGGTGCAATTGATTGTCTGGGTGGTGTGGTCGTTAGCACTCTCCGGGTGGGAGTGCTAATCGAGTGTACGGCACACCCAGACCTGGATCAAGCGGCCGGCCTGCGAACTACGCGGGCGGCTGGCCGGGGCACCAGCGCTATCATAGAGCAGTACATATGTTCCCACCAAGAGGCGCGCGTCACCCCTGTCAGTTCTTGGTGGTGCCCGGGATGCCTATCGCGACGTTGACCCTGATGAAGACGGCGATGTCCTGCGCCCCGGCACCGATGCCGAGCCCCTGGATATGCACGACGGCCGTATCGCTGCCGAGGATGCGGGACGGGTCGACGCTGATCTTGAGGTCGGCGGTGCGGTCGCACGGCGAGGCCGGCAGGCACGTCAGATCCGTGCCGACGGCGACGCCCGCCTGGAGCGAGAACCTCACCCACGACTTGGTGGCGCTGACCCGCCAGGGCACGATGCCCGTGCCGGTGTTGGAGATGTGGACGTCGGCCGGGGACGCCGACTCGCCGGGGCGCACGTTCACCAGGACGATCGGCCGGTCGACGGAGAGCTTCGGCGCGCCGAGCACGGCCAGGCGGGCCGCCGGGTCCGGCTTCGGCGTCGGGTCCTGGTGGGCGGGCTTGGGCGTCGGCAGGTCCATCTTGTCGTAGGGGTACTGGAAGTTCGCCAGGTCGAGCGGCGCGCGCCAGTACGGGTTCTTGAGATCCGGCAGCGTCGCCTGCAATGGGTTCCACAAGGGCTTGCCCTGCACGACCGGCGGGTTCGCCGCACAGCCGTACACCAGCTCCTGGTAGGGGTAGTTGCTGCGGTTGTGGCCGAGGCCGTCGGTCGCCGAGCCGCAGCTATAGGGCGTGCGCGGCCAGGAGCCGTACACGGGATCGAGCGGATGGTTGCTGCGGTTCGCGCCGGGGCCGGTGAATCCGTTGTAGCTCCAGACGGCGTAGTACCAGTTCTCGACGATGTGGGGGTCGCTGTTCGTGTCGATGCCGACGATGGGCCGCGCGTCCGGCGCCGCGTTCCACTTGTCGATCAGGATCGCCGCGCCGCGTCCGATGTTGTACGCGAAGTGGGTCGCCACGAGCGCCTGCTGGTCGGTAGGCTGGCCCGCCTCGCCCAGCGGCGCCGTCATGCCGCTGGTCACCTGCGCGATGCCGAAGCCGCAGTCGAAGGACACGAGGGCCGGGCCGATGGCGCCGAACGGCAGCGCCGCCGCACCCTGCGACGTCGTGCTCTCGATCCAGCTCACCGCCTTGAGCAAGGTGGGCGGCACGTACACGTCCGGCGCCTTCGTGCGATTGGCGCGCGTGCCCATCTCGATCGACGGCTGCGAGAAGAACGGGTCTTTCGGGAAGAGCATGTCGTAGCCGGCGAGATCCATGGCCTTCATGTACAGGGAGCGATCCTCGGTCGTCTCGTACGTCGTGGGCGGGTTGTCGAACGCGCAGGCGCGCGCGACCGGCGTGCCGCCGCGCGGCGCAAGCGACGCGGCGAGCGCGACGACGAGTCCGAGCAGCACTGCGATGCGCAGCGTCACGGCAGCCACCCCACGATCAGCACATCAGCCTCTTCCGACACGCGGGCGCGCCCGCCGTCGCCGTCCACGAGATCAACGTGGCTGGCACCCGCGCTGGCGGGGTCGGCGCCCTCGACGGCGCGCACGGCCAACTTCGACCCGTCGGGCGACCATTCGAGCGGCAGGTCGATCGACGCGGCGTTGGAGGTGAGGCTCTCGGTCTGGCCGGAGCGTTCGACGGAGACGGCGTCGCCGCCGCCCTGCGGCTTCACGGCGGCGATGGTCAGCCTGCCGTCGCGACGCCACGCCGGGTTGAACTCCAGGCGCGCACCGCTCGCCGCGACCGCGTCGGCGGCCGCTCCGCTGGCGAGGTCGAGCGTCTTCGTGACGACGGCCGGCTGCGGTCCGCTCTCGGCGACCGAGTAGGCGAGCGTCGCGCCATCGGGCGAGAGCTTCCAATCGCGCGCTACCTGGTCGCTCAGGTGGGCAATCTTTGTCTCGCCGGAGCCGTCCGGCGCGATGCTGTACAGGTCGCTGCCGCCGTTGTTCAGCGTGGCGAAGTAGAGCTTCGAGCCATCCGGCGCGAAGGCGATGGGGAAGACGGCGGCGGTCGACCACGTGGTGATCGTGGCGCGGGAGCCGTCGCGGCCGAGCAGCAGCAGCTCGAAGGTGCCGGCGGAGTCAGGCGCCGGCGTGTTCTTGCGCACGACGATCGAGCCGTTGTCCGGCGCCCACACGGGCGGCACAAGCAGGTCGACATCGTCGGCCAGCGTCTTCACGTCGCCGCGCGCGTCGACGACGGCCGCCAGGGCCGGCGCGTCGGGTGAAGGCTTCCGCAGGCCGGACGGCAGTGCGGTGTAGGCGATCGCGGCGCCGTCAGGCGAGAGCACCGGGAAGACGCCGTAGCCGCTCGCGTGGTCGATCGTGGCGATGGTCTCGCGGTCAGCGACGTCGTCCGGGTTCACGGCGACGATGGCGTCGGCGGCGTCGCCGAACTCACTGATGATCAGGCGGTGGCCCTGCTGCTGGACGGCCTGGAACGGCGTGACGTGCTGCCCCTGGAGGCGGTCGACGGCGAAGTAGCCGCCGATGGCGGCGGCGCCGAGGGCGCCGCCGACCAGCGCGGGTCTGGCGGCCGCGGTTATTACGCGGACGAGCAGCATAGGCGGCACTCTCCCTGCCATAGAGGCTCCCGGGACGGGTCACGCCCGGATCGATGAGCCAGCCTATATTCGTTCGCGACGGTACCCCGCCAGGACGCCGCTATGGTTCGGGCACTCAGGGGGCGGCCTCAGGTCCGCTGTCCCACCATGCCCTCTTGACGTGCCGGTAAACGTACCAGGCCACCGCCAGGACGATGACCGCGGCGATCGGGTAATCGAGCGGCCGCATCCAACTGCGGAGGTCCTCGTAGTTCTTGCCCAGTTTATACCCGCCCCAGGCAAGGCCGGTAGACCAGATAAAGGCGCCGGCGAAGGTATACAGCGTAAATTGCCAGATCGGCATGCGCGAAATGCCCGCCGGCAAGCTGATGAACGTGCGCACGACGGGCAGCAGGCGGGACGTGAAAATTGCCCAATTCCCCCAGCGAGCGAAGAAGCGGTCGGCCAGATCGAGGTCGTGGCGCGAGACGAGGATGTACTTGCCGTACTTCTCGGCGGCAGGCCGGCCGCCCCACATGCCGACGTAGTACGCGATCCACGACCCGATGGTGTTGCCGACTGCGCCGAAGAAGCCCGCGAGCAGGATCCACTCCCAGCCGCGCCCCTTATCGGCGATGAGCTTCCAGCCGGCGAGCGGCATGATGAGCTCGCTCGGCAGCGGGACCGCCGCCGACTCGATCGCCATCATGAAGATGACGCCGGGCCAGCCGATGGCGTCGTAGGTGGCGGTGATGAAGTCGAGGAGGGACTGCTCGATGCCGTGTAACAGCGGACCACCGCCCCTCAGCCACGCGCGCCGCCCCTCTGGCGAATCCGCGCAGGCGCGGTTCCCGGCGGCCCCCGCGAGTCTATCGACGGGCCGGAGAGGGTGTCAATAGCGGTGCTGCCAGCGCCCAGGCGCTGGCAGCAAGAACCAAGAACAAAGAACAAAGCGTGCGTTCCAATGGCGGAGGAGCCCGTCTGCTAGACTGGATCGAACACACGCGCTACAGGGTTACCGCATACTTGATCTTTCTCCACAGCGACCTCATTGACCAGAACTTCGGCATCTTCCTGACGCTGGTGCTGACGTCGGTGTTCGCGCTGATCGTCGGCATCGCGTTCCACGAGTTTTCGCACGCGGCGGTGGCGACGGCGCTGGGCGACCAGGTGCCGACGCGCCAGGGCCGCGTCACACTGAACCCGCTGGCGCACCTGGACCCGTTCGGGACGCTGCTGATGCTGTTCGTCGGCTTCGGCTGGGGGAAGCCCGTGCAGTTCAACCCATTCGGGCTGAAGGTACGCCCTAAGACGGCGACGTTCCTGGTCTCCGCCGCGGGGCCGCTGTCGAACTTCGTGGCGGCCGGGCTGCTGGCGATCCCGATCAAGGCCGGCTGGGTGCCGTACATCAACCCGCTGTCCAACATCCCGGCGCGGCTGTTCCAGCTGGAGGTGACGTCATCCAGCGACTACGCGGGGCTGTTCCTCACGGGCGCGGTCTACCTGAACGTGATCCTGGGCGTGTTCAACCTGATCCCGCTGGAGCCGCTGGACGGCTTCAAGGTCGCGCTGGGCCTGATGCCCGACAACATGGCGCGCGAATGGGCGAAGCTGGCGCAGTACGGGCCGGGCATCATCCTGGTGCTGCTGTTCGCAGTTCCGTTTCTCACCGGCTACAACCCGCTGGCCGACATCATGGGCCCGACGGTCGTGCGGCTCGTGCGCCTGTTCACGGGCGTGGGGTGATGCTGGCGCGGGCGCGCCACCGGGCGCGCCAGTTCTTCGGCTCGCTGCGGCCGCACGTCGACGGCGCGGAACGCGCCGACGCCTACCACTATCTCAACGACGCGCAGCGTGGCGTGTTCGAATCGATGATGCTGCGCGACCAGCAGCACGGCATCGAGGTGTACCGGCGCGTGCGCGCGGCGGTCGGCGAGGACGCAGGGCTGTTCACGGCGGCGCTGCTGCACGACTGCGGCAAGGGACGTGTGCGGCTGTGGCAGCGCGTCGCGCACGTGCTGCTGGAGGCGGCGGCGCCCTGGCTGCTGCGGCGAATCGCCGCCGAGCGCGGGGCAGGGTGGCGGCGCGCATTCTGGCGGCTGATGCACCATCCGGCGCTCGGCGCGGCGATCGTCGCCAGCACCGGCGCCGACCCGGACGTCGTGCGGCTGGTGCGCGAGCAGGACAGCCGCGAGCCGGACGCGCGGCTCGCGGTGCTACAGGCGGCGGACGAGGCGTAGCGGGGGCTGCGCAGAACCAAGAACCTAGCACCTAGAACCCCGGGAGGAAGACGCTCGCGGCCATTCGGGTAATCTGAGAGAGGCGGCCGCGTGCGATGGACGGCGGGAGAGGCTGAGACATGGAACGTATCGCAATCATCGGGCTGGGGCTGATCGGGGGCTCGCTGGGGCTGGCGATCAAGCGCGCCGGCATCGAAGGGATCGAGGTCGCCGGCACGGCCCGCACGCACGAGACGGTGCGCAAGGCGCAGCGGGCCGGCGCAATCGACGTCGCGGCGCGCACGGCGGCGGAGGCGGCGCGCGGCGCGCGGCTGGTGATCATCGCATCGCCGATCATGGCGACGCGGCGGGTGCTGGAGGAGATCGCGCCGGAGCTGGAACCGGGAGCGGTCGTCACCGACGTGTGCAGCACGAAGGGCGACGTGGCGCGATGGGCGAAGGAGCTGCTGCCGGAGGGCGCGCACTTCGTCGGCGGGCACCCGATGGCGGGCAAGGAGACGGCGGGCATCGACGCGGCGGACGCGGACCTGTTCCGCGACAAGGCGTGGGTGATCGCGCCGTCGGCGGATGCGAGCGAGGGCGCCGTGGCGACGGTGATCGGGCTGGCGCAGCTCGCGGGCGCGGTGCCGATGTTCATGGACGCGGGCGAGCACGACAGCTACGTGGCGGCGATCAGCCACCTGCCGCTGCTGCTGTCGTCGGCGCTGTTCTCCGTCGCATTCAGCAGCGCCGCCTGGCCGGAGCTGGCGCAGCTGGCCTCGAGCGGTTTCCGCGACACGACGCGGCTGGCGTCCGGGTCGCCGGAGATGGCGCACGACATCATGCTGACGAACCGCGACAACGTGCTGCACTGGCTCGACCGCTACATCGACGAGCTGCGGCGGTACCGGGAGATCATCGCACGAGGCGAGAGCAAGGACGTCATCGAGGCGTTCACGCGGCCGCAGATGGAGCGCGACAACTTCGTGCAGAGCGGGCCGCCGAAGCGCGACGTGGCTCCGCCGATGGAGACGATCAGCATCAGCGACATGCTCTTCGGCACGAAGGTCAAGGAGTTCATGCGCAAGCAGGAGCAGGTGCTGCGCGACATGGAGTCGCGGCACGACGAGAAGGGCAGATGACGGCGGGCCGTACGATCCGGCCGGCGCGGCGGCTCCGCGGCACCATCGCGGTGCCGGGCGACAAGTCGATCTCGCACCGGGCGGCGATGCTCAACGCGCTCGCCGATGGCGAGGCCGCGGTCCACAACTTCCTCCCCGGTGATGACTGCCGGTCGACGCTGGGCGTGCTGCGCGCGCTCGGCGTGCGCTGGGAGCTCGACGAGAGCGGCGAGACGGCGGTGCTGCGCATCAGCGGCGCCGGCATCGACGGGCTGCAGGAGCCGGCGGACGTGCTCGACTGCGGGAACTCCGGCACGACGATGCGGCTGATGAGCGGCGTGCTATCGGGGCAGGATTCCCATTCGGTTCTCACCGGGGACGATTCACTGCGGTCGCGGCCGATGGGGCGCGTCGTCGAGCCGCTGCGGGCGATGGGGGCGCGCATCGACGGGCGTGAGGGCGGGCGGTACGCGCCGCTGTCCGTGCGCGGCGGCGGGCTGCACGGCATCCGCTACCGGCTGCCGGTGGCGAGCGCGCAGGTCAAGTCGGCCGTGCTGCTGGCGGGGCTGTTCGCGGAGGGCGAAACCGTCGTGGAGGAGCCGGAGCAGACGCGCGACCACACGGAGCGGATGCTGGCGGCGATGGGCGCGCGCATCGGCCGCGAGGGGCCGGCGGTGCGGCTGACGCCGGGCGGGCGGTTGCAGCCGCTGTCGATGCGGGTGCCGAACGACATATCGGCCGCGGCATTCTGGATGGTGGCGGCGGTGGTACACCCGGACGCGGAGGTGCGGCTGACGGGCGTCGGCATGAACCCGACGCGCACGGGGGTGATCGACGCGCTGCGCGCGATGGGCGCAGACCTCTCGATCGAAGAGGAGCGGCAGATCGGCGGCGAGCCGGTGGCGGACGTCGTCGTGCGGTCCTCGCGGCTGCAGGGAACGACGGCCGAGGGCGACCTGATCCCGCGCCTGATCGATGAGATACCGGCGCTGGCGGTCGCGGCGGCATTCGCGCAGGGCACGACGGAGGTGCGGGACGCGGCTGAGCTGCGGGTGAAGGAATCCGATCGCGTGGCGACGGTCGTCTCGGAGCTCGGGCGGCTGGGCGTGGCGGTCGAGGAGCGCGCAGACGGCATGGTGATCGAGGGCGGCGGCATCCGGGGCGGCGAGGCGCGCGCGTTCGGCGACCACCGGCTGGCGATGGCGCTGGCCGTAGCGGGGCTGGCCTCGCGCGAGGGGGTGACGCTCGACGATGCGGCGTGCGTCGCGGTGTCATATCCGGCGTTCTGGGAGGACCTGGCGCGGCTGACCGGTGACGGCGCGTGAGCGCGGGCGGGGGCGGCGCACGCTCGCCGCTACTGGTCGTGCTGTCGGGGCCGTCGGGCGCGGGCAAGGACGCCGTGCTGGACGAGCTGGCGCGGCGCGGGCATCGATTCCACCGGGTGATCACGTGCACGACGCGCCCGCCGCGCGACAACGAGCGCGACGGCGTCGACTACTTCTTCGTCACGGACGCGCAGTTCGACGAGCTGGTCCGCACGGGCGGGCTGCTGGAGCACGCGGTGGTGTACGGGCACCGCTCGGGGGTGCCGCGGCAGCAGGTCGTCGAGAAGTTGCGGGAGGGGCTGGACGTGTACGTGCGCACGGACGTGCAGGGGGCGGCGTCGATCAAGAAGCTGGCGCCGGAAGCGGTGCTGGTGTTCGTGGCGCCGTCGTCGCTGGAGGAGCTGGAGGAGCGCATCCGCGCGCGCGGGTCGGACGACGAGGAGCGCGTGCGGCGGCGGCTGCGGACCGCGGGCGACGAGATGGCGCGGCAGGAGGAGTTCGAGTACGTGATCGTCAACGCGCCGGGGCGGCTGGAGGCGACGGTCGACCGGCTGGCGGAGATCCTCGATGTGGAGCGGCTGAGGCCGCGGGTGTGCAGTCTGTAGTTGGTAGTTGGTCGTTAGTCGTTGGGGGTGGCGCCGGCTACTCCTCTTCCTCTTCTTCTTCACCAGGGCCCATCGCGGCGTGCGGCACCAGCGGCGTCGGGCGCTCCTCGCTCTCCTTGCGGCGGCGGCGGGGGGGCAGCGCGTCGATCGTCTTGCGAAGCCTGTCGACGGCGTCGGCCGAGTCGGTGGCGATGATGACGACGTTCGTGTCGCGCAGCGCCTGCAACTCCGCGCCGGAAACGTCGGCGCGGAGGCGTGCCATCATCGGCTTGCGGGTCATCCCGAACACGCGCCGCAGGTCGAGCTGCCTGCGCACGGTGAGCGCGCGGTCGATCGGGCCCACGTCGATGGCGTCGAGCTGCAGGCCCTCGAGCGTGCGCACGTCAGCGTCGCTCAGGTCCTGGGGCAGCACCAGCACGTAGCCGATGCTCTCATCCTGCAGAGCGGCCGCCGCGGCGGTGTCCGGGTCGAACACGACGAAATCGTAGCCCGCCTCCTTGCACGCAGCGGACTCGCCCTCCGCCTTCGCCCCGATGAACGCGCCGACGACGACGGCGTCCGTGGCCGCGGGCTTGGGCGGCGCGCCGGAGGACCTGCTGAGGTCGACGATAACGGCGTCGGCGCCCCGGCGGGCCAGGTCGGCCACGGCCGCCGGGTCGGCTGTGAGGGCGGCCAAGACCATCGTGGACTCGCTGGACGAGCGAGCGGCGCCGAAGCCGAGCGAGGTGGTCTGCAGGCGCGTGGCGCGGCGGATCTTCTCTGCGAGCTTGCTCAAGTGGGACTCCTCCGTGCTCCGGGGACTGCTGGATCATAGGAGCCGCACGAGGGCCGGGCAAGGCGCCGGGACGAAGCTGCCGGTACGGCAGGCGCGTCTGCTATACTCTCGCGGAACGCGCCGCTCCGGCGCGTTCGTGTTGCCACGAAAGGGGCGGCCGCCCGCGGGGCGCGGGACCGGCCGTACTTTATGCCAGCGGTAGTCGTCATTGGCGGACAGTGGGGCGATGAAGGCAAAGGCCGCATCGTCGACCTCGTCGCACAGGGCGCGAGCGTCGTCGCGCGCTACTCGGCGGGCAACAACGCCGGCCACACCGTGATCAACGACATGGGCGAATTCAAGCTCAACGTCGTGCCCGCGGGGATCTTTTACGCCGACAAGACGTGCATCGTCGGCAACGGCGTCGCGGTCGACCCGGCGGTGCTGCTGAACGAGATCGATACGCTCGCCTCGCGCGGCGTCAGCGTCGCGAACCTCTTCGTCAGCGACCGCTGCCACGTGATCATGCCGTGGCACACGGCGATCGACGTGGCGGACGAGAAGCTGCGGGGCAGCGCGGCGATCGGCACGACGGGGCGCGGCGTCGGCCCGTGCTTCACGGACAAGGTGGCGCGCATCGGCATTCGGATCGGCGACCTGGTCGACCCCGAGGCGTTCCGCGCGCGGCTGGGGTTCGTCCTGCCGTACAAGAACCAGGTGCTGACGAAACTGTACGGACTGCCGGCGCTCGACTTCGACGACGTGTTCACGTCGTACTCCGAGCTGGGGCGGCGGCTGGAGCCGTTCGTCCGGGACACGGCGCAGATCGTACACGACGCGCTGGACCGCGGCGAGACGGTGCTGCTTGAAGGCGCGCAGGGCTCCTTGCTCGACCTGGACGCGGGCACGTACGAGTACGTGACGTCGTCGGTGCCGTCGTCGTCCGCGGGCGGTGCCGGCATCGGCATCGGCATCGGTCCGACGGTGATCCA
>Ga0153916_10000330_pt1 | contig 31370 bp, 27 predicted proteins | sample Opewatmetagenome_FD_109642 | JGI IMG/M metagenome (GOLD analysis project Ga0153916, IMG submission 109642) | Freshwater wetland microbial communities from Ohio, USA - Open water 3 Core 3 Depth 4 metaG | ecosystem: Environmental > Aquatic > Freshwater > Wetlands | place: USA: Ohio, Lake Erie...
AACCCATAATTTTCATCTCACCTGCATAAATTTGATTGAAGAGTATCGGAAAACAGGGATCCGCAGGTGGTTTTCCCTGCGGATCCCTGTTTTCCAGCCTCTTTCCCCCCTTCCCAAAACTTGTTTGGGAAGGGGGGATAACGGGGGGATGGGTGAGTAATTTATAATTATGTACCCTGGTAAAGATAATTTCCTGCCAGGGTGCATTGATTAAAAAAGGATTCGTTTCAATTCGTTATTTTAGGTTCGATAACCAAAAATAACTTGGTTTATCATAATAATCTGCCTTGCGGTATACTCTGCCTGTCATAAACATCATCTTATCACCGGGTATCAAGTGATTTTCTCGATGCTGATCGCTGATAATGTTTATAAGTTCGAATGTTGGAACGTTTTAACGTTCCCATGTATCGATTGCCCTTCATCGAAAAACGTTTTTCCGTGCTAACCTGATTACTGAGTAACTGATCGCCTAATAAACCATATGCCTGGTATCCTCCCCCTCGATATCACCGGTCCCGCCTCAGGCTATCTCCTGTTAGGTTTTGGCTTCCTTGCTTTGCTCGTCGTCAACCTGCTCATAGCACTGATCGAGGGGGTCGCGTTGACCCTGCTTGCCTGGAACCCATTTCGCGCCTCCTTGAAAGTTTCCTTTATCATGAATATGATCTCTGGCATCATTAATGGCATCCTCCTGATCATACTTCAGCGCACTCCATTTGTCTGGTTGCCTATTTCTTTTGTACTATCCCTTCTCATTGAAGGATTTATTATGACCTACTTCAAGCGGGATGCCCTCCGCCAAAATAGCCTGTTTATATTATTCGCTAACCTTGCCAGTTACATCCTCCTCATCTTGCCTGCCTATTATTTTGGCGCCCATCCATAAGATTGGGGATATTTCATTCTGGTCATCTGGCAAGTTATTGATTCTCAAAAATATCGGGGTACAATAATACTGATTGATTCAGGATTGCTCTTGTTGGATTAATACATGGTCGAATATTGCCCAAAATGTAACGCCCAACTTCCTCCGGGTCTTGAAAAATGCCCCAATTGTGGTCGCCGTTTACGAGCCAAGAACAAGGATGAATATACCTTACGTGACATTTTCTTGTTAAGCCTTACCACCCTCGGCATTGTGCTTTTGCCTGTGCTTATCATTATTGGTATCGTCTGGTTGATAATCTCTCACTTGAAATAATTTCTTACAAATAAACCACAAAGGAGATACCAAGAATGAACTACGACCTCACAGATGAACAACGCATGTGGCGCAATACTGTGCATGATTTCGTCGCTCGTGAAGTAAAACCCAAAGCCCACGAAGTAGACGAGACCGCTGAATTCAATTGGCCTGCTGTACGCAAGATGGGACCCTTGGGTTTGCTTGGTCTGAATATTCCCGAAGAGTATGGTGGTTCGGGGGTGGATGCGGTTAGTGCCGCAATTGCCATTGAAGAGTTAGGTTGGGGTTGTGGCAGCACTGCCCTGGCGATTGCTGCCCATAATGGTTTGGGGACCTCACCCATTGTGTTATTTGGGACTGAAGAACAAAAGAAACAGTACCTGCCCAGGGTAGCCTCTGGAAAAGGTAAGCTTGCTTCTCTGGCTCTTACCGAGCCTGGTGCCGGCTCAGATATTCAGGGGGGAGTTCGCACTCGTGCCGAGCGCGTTGGCGATGAATGGATCATCAATGGTTCCAAGGCCTGGTGTACCAACGCCAGTATCGCTGACTATGTCATAACCCTTGTTCGTACCGATCCCTCTGGTGGATCCCACTCCCTGAGCATGATCATTGTACCAACCGATAATTCCGGGGTGCACATTGCGCCTGCTGAAAAGAAAATGGGGCTCAAAGGCTCCCCAACTCATGCCGTTACCTATGAAAACGTACACCTTCCCTACAGTCACTTACTTGGCACAGTAGGTCGTGGTCTTCAACAGACCCTCACCACGCTAGATGGTGGACGCATTAGCATTGGTGCTCTTTCCGTTGGCCTTGCCCAATCTGCCATGGAAGATGCCATTCGTTACGCCAAGGAACGCCAGACCTTTGGTAAACCGATTGCCGAACACCAGGCCATCCAGTGGATGCTGGCAGACGCAGCGACTGAGATTCAGGCAGCTCGTTTTATGATCTATTATGCCGCCTGGCTGAAAGACCAAAAACGCCCGTTCACCAAGGAGGCTTCCATGGGAAAGTTATTTGCCACCGAGATGGCTGAGCGCGTTTGTCGCAACGCCATTCAAATTCACGGCGGCTATGGATACAGCCGTGAATATCCGGTCGAGTTAACCTATCGCGATGCCCGCCTGATGACCATTGGCGAAGGCACCAGTGAAGTCCAGCGCATGGTTATCGCCCGCAAATTGCTTGCCGAGCACTGATAGCCCTGGGATTTTTGACCAACTTCTAATGTTCCTACCACGCAATATCCGTAATATTGGTATATTACTTGCGTCACTCATCCTGGTGAGTTTGGCTGTAATCTTGGGTCTCCGCAAAACTATCACCTTGAGCGTTGATGGTGGATCACATATCATTACAACGTATACCTTCAATGTGGGTGATCTGATACATTCACAGAATATTGCCCTCTCACCATTGGATAAGCTATCTCCTTCCCAGGATTCTTGGCTGAAGAATGGAGCGACGATAACCCTAGTGCGCGCTGTCCCCGTGCAGATCCTTGCAGATGGAGTGATCTCTTCGAGCTATAGCCCCGACCGAACCCCCTTCAGCCTGCTCGCACAAGCCGGGGTGCACTCCGATCCCGGTGACCTGCTTCTATCGAATGGTCAACCAATGGATCCCAATCAATCCTTTCCACTCGATATCCAATCCATCTCTCTTCAGTTAATCCGTTCAACAAGTTTTACTCTCACCGCGGATGGTCAGACCCGCGCCTTGACATCCACCGCTTCATCCCTTGGGTCGGCCTTATGGGCTGCTGGTTACTCCCTCTTCGCCACTGATCTGTTGATCCCCCCTGCCAATACACCTCTCACCCCAGGGTTAGCAGCAACATTGAACCATTCACGCCAACTGACCGTTCAAACTCAAGCGGGAGATGTGATCATCCGATCCGCCGCCCTTACCGTCGGAGAAGCCTTGGAATCTGCTCATCTATCCCCTCAAGGTCTTGATTACAGCATTCCAGCTCCTGAGGATCCCGTTCCCTCCAATGGAAAGATGCGCTTGATCCGGGTGACGGAGCAGGTATTGGTTGAGCAAACCCCCATGCCGTTTGGGACCGAATATCAGCCTGTCTCGGATTTGGACCTCGACTGCCAATCCATCCTCCAGGCTGGTGAATATGGCCTTACCGCCCAACGAGTGCGAGTTCGTTATGAGGATGGTCAGGAAGCCTCCCGCCAGGTGGAAAGCCAATGGATTGCCCGCCAGCCACAGCCGCGCATCATAGGCTACGGCACGATGGTTGTCATGCAGACCACGACGGTTGATGGAGTACAAATCCAATACTGGCGTGCTTTGAATATGTACGCCACCTCCTACCATCCGTCAGAAGTCGGGGATATAACAGCCTCTGGATTACCCCTCAAAAAAGGTGTCGCAGCGGTCGATACCAGCATTGTCCCATTCTTCACCCAGATGTATGTCCCGGGGTATGGTGAGGCTATTGCTGCTGATATTGGAGGTGGGGTAATCGGGCGCTGGATCGACCTTGGCTATAGCGATGATGATTACGTCCCATGGCATGAGTGGATTACCGTCTACTTTCTTTGGCCTCCGCCCGATAATATTGTGTGGATCATTCCTTGAACCAGCCAATATTGGATATCCCTCAGCTACTACGCCAACACGGCTTGCGACCCGATAAATCATTAGGGCAGAATTTCCTGCTAGATGAAACTGCCCTCCACCAGGTGGTTGAAGCAGCCGGGGTTACCCCACAGGATGTTGTTTTGGAGGTTGGTTCTGGTTTGGGTAGCCTCACCCGTCATCTGGCAGTCACAGCTTACAAAGTTATCGCAGTTGAGGTGGATTCAAGCCTGATCCCCGTCCTAAAGCAGGTCGTTGATCAATTTTCGAACGTCCAGGTGATTGAAGGGGATATCCTCACATTGGATCCTGTCCAGTTGGTCTCACAGGCAGAGTACCTGGTGGTTGCCAACATTCCCTACTACATTACCTCCGCCCTCATACGCCATCTGCTGGAAGCCAGTTCACCTCCACAGCGTTTGGTTCTCACTGTCCAGCAAGAAGTTGCCAGGCGCATCTGCGCCACGCCAGGTGATATGAGCCTGCTCGCCCTTAGTGTGCAGGTCTATGGACATCCGGATATCATTGCCCATATCCCTGCGAGTGCTTTTTATCCTCCGCCAAAGGTGGATTCCACGATCATTCGCATCGATAGCTTTCCTTCACCGGTTATTCCCTCAGACGAGCTGGAGGCGTTTTTCCAGCTAATTAAAGCTGGGTTCAGTCAAAAACGTAAAACTTTGCGCAACGCGCTTGCGGGTGGACTTCATTTGTCACCCCCTGTAGTCGAAGTAATGTTAACTCTTGCCCAGATCGATACGATGCGCCGTGCAGAAACTCTCAGCCTCCCCGAATGGCACAGTTTGACAGAAGTATTTTGCACTCAATTCCCCCCCCAATATCTGAAATCGCTACCCCCACAGCCAAAATAATCCCGCTGCCAACAGCCGCAGCCCTGCACCTACAAACAGGGAGGGCTGCACCCCAATCAAATCTGCTGAGACTGGCCCCAATAAAGAACCTGCCAATATCCCCAGGTTTAATGCCAGGTTATGGAGTGCCATGTGCGCTGGACGGTCATCGGGAGGTACCCGTTCCATCAAGCGGTTGACGATAGCCCCACTGAGCATGGCATTGATTCCACCCCCAATCAGGCACGCAAGGTAATATAATTCCGGTCCTTTTGCCATTCCTAGTAATAATGGAAATATCGTAAATAAAGCTGCGCTGACGACTAAAACCTTACGATGCCCATACCGCGTACTATAGTAGCCGAGTCTAAAAGAAGCCAACATCATTGCCCCATAAAAAATAGCTGTCCCTAAACCGATCATTCCATCGGTCATGTGTAAAGAAACTACATATGCGATTGGAAAAAGTGGAACCGGAAAATATTGGAACGCATAAAAAGCCAGGTATGAGAGCATGAATATTCCAAAAGGTCCTTTAAGTAAATCCAACCTCAGCAAAGGTTTACGTTTTTGGTAGAATATCTTCTCATCTTCTTCGGCTTCTGCCAGGCTGGCAACCTTTTCAATCGGGTCTTGTTTACGAATTCTCCCGATGTGATAACTGCTCAACATCGCACCTGCCGCCCCAATCAAAAATACAATCTGGTAATTGTGAGGGAAAATCACCCGATCCAGGATTTGCCCACACAACAATGTGGCTAAAGTAATACTGATTGCTAGCAGGATATTTCTCCGCCCGACGGCGTGCGCCCTGTGCTCGGGTGGCAGCACTTCAGCAAATAATGCATTGAATGAGATTGCCAGCACTGTTCCAGCCACCGACATGACTAAAGTTGTCCATATTAGCCCCCACACCTGCCCATCAGACGACGTGAACAACCAGGGTATCGCTACCAGGAACACATACCCCAGGCGCTGCAAAATCGCTGAACGAAATGATGTCTTTATGAGGGATTTACCTTCAAGCCAACGGCCAGAGGGTAGCGTAAAAATCAAATTGATAACCGCTGGACCTGCACTTAGCAAACCTATCTGAAACCCTGATGCTCCCAGGCGTGCCGCGTAAACCGCCTGAAAAGACAGCGTGCTACCTGCAAGGATTCCAAACCAGAATACATCCCAATAGAGCTGGCGTAGGTTCCATCGTAATATCGAATGAGGTTCTTGAAGGATTTCAGTGGTCATTTGCAGTAAAAAGCGGAGGCCAGCCCAACTTGGCTCTCCGCTAAGGGCAAAAATATCTGGCCCTTATTATACTATCAACCCCATAGGCGAGCTCTACCGTGATCCATTGTACGCCTATAGTAGAATGAGGAACATGCTTCCCGGAATACCGCACTCATACAGCTTCTACTCGAATGTTAATTATCAATCGGAACCTTTTCAATGTAATATTCACACACATCATCCCCCATCGCCAGGCACTTTGTTTCATTCACGCTGAACTCACTTCCTCCTGATATCCAGTTTAAGCCTTCCTCAAGCAACCCTTTCCCAAAGGAACATATGGGTGTTTCCATTCCGGCGCGGCTCCAGCAATCAGGACATCGATGAACGATATACCTGTAATAAGTATCAGTTTCCTCGACAGTTGTAGTTTGATCGCTAATGTGTGAAAATATCCGGGCCATTGCCTGAATCCCGATGCGCAGTTTGGTTTGTAATGGCAAGGCGCGAAAAGCTACATTGCTTACCCCTGCGAGTGCGCCATACTTGCATAACGATTTGGAAAAAACCGTTCTGCCAGCGCGTTTTATTAACGATCTCCCAGCTTGTTCTCCGTACATTTCTTCAATTGCAATTTGAATCGCAGTGAAATCAGCAAAGTCGAAACCTTTTTCCAGGTCATCGGCTGGGGCGTGATCAATCCGCTCTCGCAGGTGGGCAATGTTTAGTATTACATTCAAACCATTCCTACCCATTACATATTTGAGCGCGTTGAATGTTGTCAGGACAAGCCTGTTAGGATAATAGTATCCACTTTTGTTCATGGTTCTAGTGCTGATAAATGATTTTAAATAAGTGGTGATAGGGCTTGAACAGTGCGACGCATATCCAACAGTAACAAACCCAGCTTTGCATTCTCGCGTGCGAGCGCGGTTAGCACCGCCTCACTACCTACCGACATTAGAACCACATAGCCGCTCGCCCCTTTGATATAAACTTGTTCAAGCGAGCCTCGCCCCAATTCAGCTGCAATCCGCTCACCCAGAGAAAGCATTGCCGCTGACATTGCTGCCACCCGGTCTTCCTCAACGCCTTGAGGCAGGGCTGAAGCAATCGTCAGCCCATCAACGCTGACCACGGCGGAAGCCTCAATATCTGGGGAAGAAGCGTGCATTTCACGCAAACATGCCACAATGAGTTGAGAACGTGATTTTGTCAATGGTTTACTCTCGATCTACCTATGCAGGTTGAAAATTGATTTTATCGGTATTAATTCTAAGGTACACAGCGAGTCAAATCACACAGGATACCGCGCATCATCACCTGACTACGGTTGCATTAATAATACTATCATGATCTTTCACGGAATGTAATAGGGTTGGTTTCCAGAGCCATTGAATTTAAGCACCCTATTCCGTCTCTTCGGAGTTAGTTTCCTTAGGTATACTATCTGGGTCGTAATCCCCCCATTTTCCACTGAATGATGAAGCAAATACCATCGCATTCGTATCCTCCACTTCCCTAAGAGTCTTCTTCATCTTGGACCGTCGTTTTTCCGCTGCATTATGAGTGGGTATATCGATCGGTTTGGTCACAGCGAGAACCTCAATGGAAAAAATATCATCGTGTAGGTAAGGAATGGTGACACCTGTTCTCTCACCTAACAGGATCTTGGCAAGAGGGGTGTTTTCACTCAGATATCCATTGGAAAAATCAGCTGCTTCATCCGGCACAATTACAACTTTCAGACGCTCCTTCTTACCCGCACGATCCAGAAGATCGACCTCCACCTGACATCCTACGGTAATAGGGTTTGATTGTGGTTCCATGTACATAGTATAAGTCCAATAGCTCCGCTAGGAAAGGCTCATCATATATTTAACCAACCAAATAATGATGAACCGTTTCCGCTGGTATAATCTTTTTACAAGATACAAATGATGCGTTTAATAATCTCGTTTTTCATATTTTTACAGGGTTTCCCTTTGGTCTCTCAGCGTGTTCCAAAGCCTCCCCAGGCAGAAGTTTTCCGCGCCTCCAGTAATATGCTGTGCTTGCCAGGCATGTACCTGACTGACCCGCAGGATTGTTTACCGCTTGGTCCCTCCGATTATATAACCCAAATGGCAACCGAAGGAATTAGTCTTCCTTTGATCTCATTACCTTCGCATCCAATCGATAGTCAATTAGGCGAATTGCCATTTTCTTATGCATTATTAGGAGATGGTCCAACACCAATTTACGCCTCTCTCCAGGATGCAATCTCAGGAAAAAATGAAATCCGAACGATTGAAGCTGGTCGGTTGCGTTATGTATCCTATTCTGATTATACTGATACCGAATTTGGACGTTTTTTCTTGTTGCCAGATAATACCTGGCTATCAGTCTCCAGTCGTGTCTCTATTCCCCACAGCTACCCTGGTGGGATCGAGCTTTCTCGATCTCCAGGTAATTCCTTTGGATGGATCCTTCCTTTTGCTCCGAGTGTCGAAACCAAACGAACGCCCGGCTATAGCCTGGAAGATAACACAGGTCATAAACTTAACCAATACGATAGAGTACAGGTGTATTCAAGCAAGGTGATCAATAATGAAGAGTGGGATTTGATTGCCCCGGATGAGTGGATTGAAGGACGCTATGTTGGGAGGGTGATCCCAAGTATCACCCCCCCGCCAGGTGTTGAAAACGGTCGTTGGATCGAAGTGAACCTGTTCGAACAGACCCTTGCAGTATATGACCAGAATAAATTGATATTTGCCACCCTCGTCGCCACAGGTTTGGATCCATTTTTCACCAAACCAGGTTTATTCCAGATTCAACAAAAATTGGATTCAACAACGATGTCTGGCTCGTTCACTGAGGATCACTCGGATTTCTATTATCTGGAAGATGTCCCATGGACGATGTATTACGATCATGCACGCGCCCTACACGGAGCTTATTGGCGTACAGCTTATGGGTTCCCTCAATCACATGGTTGCATTAATCTCACACCCGCTGATTCACATTGGTTGTTTGATTGGGCAAATGTAGGAGATTGGGTTTACGTCTGGGATCCATCCGGTGCTACCCCAACCGATCCTAGCTATTACGGTGACGGTGGAGCCTGAGTCGGTTCTTAAGGTTGGATAAAACTTAAAATTAAGATGGGAAATTTTCCAAGCTAAACAAACTATTTTATTACTATTTATGAACTCTAAAATTCGATTTCTCATCTTGCTGCCGATAATACTGATCTTACTCGCATGCCGAGCATTCATACCATCTCTCATCCCTCCAGCTACACATATATCGGCAACTAAAAACTTCCCTGGAAAGCCAACCTCCACTTTCCTGCCTACTTATCCATCAATCCCAACTAGCACATTCACTCCCACCTCAATTGCACCAAGCCTGACACCTACTAAGGTTTTATTATCTACCCAAACGCCAACTCTAATCCCCTTAACTGCACAACTTAGCATTTTTGAGAACCTATGGACTATCGTCAACGATACCTACGTCTATCCCGATTTTAACGGCTTGGACTGGAATGCCATCCACCAGGAGTACAGACAAAAAATTGCAACTGGTCTCACCGATGAACAGTTTTACCTGGCTATGAGCCAGGTCATTTCTCAGCTTGGTGATGATCATTCATTTTTCCTTGACCCTATACAGGTCGCAGAACAAGATGCTGAATATCAGGGTAAGCACGATTATGTCGGCATCGGGGTGATGGTCAGCGCAGTACCTGAGAGACAGCATGCGGTTATTTTATCTGTATTCACTGATAGTCCAGCTGAGGCTGCAGGGTTACAACCTCGTGATAGCATCATCTCTGTTAATGGAGCTTCAATTTTGGACGAAAATGGGCTCCTACAAGATATCGTCCGTGGACCTGAAGGCACATCCATCACCGTTAAAGTTCAAACCCCTGGTGAAGATCCTCGGGAAGTTCACCTCACTCGCCATCGGATCACCGGAGATTATTCAGTCGTGCATCGAGTAATCACCACTCCTGATGGTAAAAGAATTGGTTATATCCTATTGGTTACTTTCGAAGATAGCACAGTCGACGAGAAAGTTGCCGCTACATTGCAGGAAATGAATGCAGATGCCCCATTGGATGGATTGATTCTGGATAATAGGATGAATAATGGCGGTTCGAATACGGTACTAGAACCGATGCTTAGCTATTTCACCGGAGGAAATCTTGGTTTTTATATTCACCATGATGAACAACGTTCTCTCATGGTTAAATTATATAATATTAACGGATCGTCCCAGGTGCCCTTGGTGGTATTGGTCGGATCAGGAACAACGAGTTTTGGTGAGATATTCGCAGGCATCCTTCAAGATATCGGACGTGCTTACCTGATCGGTACCACCACGGATGGGAATGTAGAGATTTTATGGGGATATGACTTGGAGGATGGCTCACAATTATGGTTGGCAAATGAAACATTCCTTCCCTTGAACCATCCCGATCAAAATTGGGAACAATCAGGCATCATACCTGATCTAGCTGTGTCTGGTGAATTTGACCAATATTCATTGGATAATGATCCAGCAGTAATGGCAGCGATAGGATACTTATCTGAACACTAAGATTTAATCCCAGGAGACTTCGACCCATGCTCACAACGCCGGAGAGAATTATTTTTGCATTGGTTGTACTGCTCTCCCTTTATTTAACTGCTCGAGCTGTAAGACGCATAATCCGCATCATCCAGCGTGGTCATGGTCGCCCAGACTGGAATGTCCTCCGGCATCGCCTACTTTCTGTTCCCGCTAGGATAATTTCCTTTCAACCGCTTTTCCGTATTCGGTTTCTACCCAGCCTTTTCCATGCCCTGGTAGGTTGGGGATTTCTCTATTATGTTATCGTAAATTTCGGGGATTTATTACAAGCATACATCCGCGGCTATCAATTCCTTGGCACAGGAACGATTGCCAGCTTGTATCATCTTGGCGCGGATATCTTAAGTGCCGCAGTGTTGATTGGGATCGCTGCGTTGATCGTCCGGCGATTTATCATCAAGCCAATGACCCTTACTGCCCGCCAGGATGTCTTGCTTCATCCCAAGGCACGCTTCGGCATATTGCGTGATTCAGCTATTGTAGGTACATTTGTCACTTTTCACGTCAGTTCCCGCTTTCTTGGAGAATCTTTTAAAATTGCCCAGATTGGCCTTGATCCTTGGCAACCTATTGCTTCTGCAGTATCTCATCTATGGCGCAGTTGGAGTGCCTCTGCGCTTACGATTGGGGAACATGCTTGTTTTTGGGTGTCCTTGGGATTGATCCTCGCTTTTTTGCCTTACTTTTTGTATTCCAAACACATCCATCTATTTTTTGCACCCCTGAACTTTCTCCTCAAACCTACTCGCAGGTCAATTGGTGAGCTGGGTCGACTCGATTTTGCTGATGAGAGCATCGATTCATTTGGGGTTTCCAACTTGGAGGACCTAGGTTGGGAACAGCTCATGGATGCCTATGCCTGCATCATGTGTTATCGCTGCCAGCAAGTGTGCCCGGCTTATAACACAGGCAAAGTATTATCTCCAGCTGCCCTTGAGATCAACAAACGTTATTTCCTGAATTACTATGGAGCTCATATCGCCAAAGGTGAAGCCAGCCCCCAAACGTTGGTTGAATTTGCCATCCCACCAGAAGCAATATGGGCTTGCACTGCTTGTGGTGCCTGCATCGACATCTGCCCAGTCAACAATGAACCGATGCGCGATATCATGGACATCCGTCGGTCTTTGGTATTGAACGAAAACGCATTCCCTCAGCAATTACAGGCTGCTTTCCGTGGAATGGAGCGAAATGTCAATCCTTGGAATATTCCTCCCATAGAGCGGCTGAAATGGGCAGAAGGAATAAATGTACCTACAATTGATGAAAATCCCACACCCGACATATTATGGTGGGTGGGCTGTGCGCCTGCCACAGACGCTCGGGCTCAAAAAGTTGCGCGTGCATTCGCAATTGTCCTCAATAGGGCTGGTGTGAATTATGCTGTTTTAGGCAAGCACGAGCAATGCACTGGTGATTCAGCCCGCCGGGCAGGCAACGAATATTTGTTTGATGAAATGGCTACAGCCAATGTGGAATTGCTTAATAGTGTTGCACCTAAACGCATTGTAACCACCTGCCCACATTGCCTGCATACATTGAAGAATGAGTACCCGGCGTTCGGTGGGACTTACACTGTTATCCATCATTCACAATTTATCAATGAGTTGATTACAAACGGTAAGCTTGAATTTAACAATCCAGAACATGGCGATAATCAAATCGTCAATATTACTTATCATGATCCGTGCTACCTGAGTCGCCATAATCATATAATATATGAACCACGTAGCGATTTTAAGATGACCGGATTTTCGCTTATTGAACTGCCCCGTCATGGACTCAAATCATTTTGCTGCGGTGCCGGCGGTGCACAGATGTGGAAAGAGGAAGAACACGGTTGGGAACGTGTCAATGCAAACCGCTTCAGGGAAGCCGAGGCTACTGGAGCTGATGTATTAGCGGTAGGTTGCCCTTTCTGTATGATCATGCTTACCGATGCAAAGAAGGCTATCAACAGCGAGATGCAAGTGCTCGATATTGCTGAGCTTGTCACAGCTCGATTGGAGCAATAACATGGAGGAAACTATTAATTTGCCCAGCGATGAAGAGATTATCCTGGATTATCGCTTGGCTTACCGCAGCCGACAGGCAAGTTATATTGGCAGACGTGAAGTATTGAGCGGAAAAGCCAAGTTTGGCATATTTGGAGATGGCAAGGAGCTGCCACAGCTTGCTATAGCCCGCGTTTTTAAAAAAGGTGATTTTCGTTCCGGATACTACCGCGATCAAACCTTTATGTTCGCCACTGGTATGGCCACCATCCAGGAATTATTCGCCCAGCTCTATGCAGACCCTGATCTGGAAGCTGAGCCATCCAGTGGTGGGCGCATGATGGACGCTCATTTTGCCACCCGCAGCCTCAACCCCGATGGATCTTGGAAAGTTCTGACTGCTCAACCCAACTCAACAGGCGATGTTTCTCCCACTGGCTCGCAGATGCCCAGGGTGGTAGGCTTGGCATACGCCTCCAAGCTGTATCGCCAGATCCCAACTCTACATCAATTCACTCAATTTTCAAATAATGGCGACGAAGTTGCCTTCGCTACCATCGGGAATGCCTCCTGTGCTGAAGGCATATTCTGGGAATCAGTGAATGCCATCGGAGTATTGCGTTGTCCGGCTATCTTAACCATCTATGACGATGGTTATGGAATATCTGTCGCCAATGAATCTCAGATTGCCAAAGAAAATATCTCTGAGCTCCTGATGGGATTTCAACGTCCACCTGGTGAATGCTGTGATGGCTTTGATATCTACACCGTAAAGGGTTGGGATTATCCCACCCTGATCGAGGTCTATCAAAAAGCCATCAAGGTTGCCAGGGAAGAGCATATGCCCACTATTGTGCATGTCAGCGAGCTTACCCAACCCCAGGGGCACTCTACCTCAGGGAGCCACGAACGTTATAAATCCAAAGAACGCCTGGAATGGGAGCATGAATTTGATTGCATCAAGAAATTCCGTGAATGGATATTAGCTCAAGGTTACATTATCTCGGATGAGCTGGACCGACTTGAAAAAGAGGATCAGCGATCAGTCGAAGAGGATCGCAAACGTGCTTGGGAAGCATACATGAACCCCATCCTCTCCGAACGCTCCCAAGTCGCAAACTTGATTGACCAGCTGATGACCAGTTCGTTTCATCAGTCTACACTGGGTCAAATCAAAGATAAATTAATCAATATCCCTGTACCCTTCCGCCGGGATATTATGTCCGCTGTTTCCGAAGTATTAGCCGATGTTCGAGACGAGCCCTTGCCTACCAAGCAACTATTAGTCACATGGAAAAAAGACCAGGATCAAGTCAACGAAGCCCGGTTTGGCGATTATCTTTACAGCCAATCCGCTGAATCAGCTCTGCTCGTTCCTGAGGTTAAACCCATTTACTCAGAGTCTTCTCTCAGCCTTTATGGTTTTGAAGTGATCAATGCATGTTTCGATGCTGCTTTAGCTCGCGAACCTCGCTTGATCGCTTTTGGTGAAGATGTCGGTCGTATGGGGGATGTCAATCAGGGCATGCGTGGCTTACAGGAAAAGTATGACGAGCTGCACGTCGCTGATACAGGCATCCGGGAGGCTACGATTTTAGGTCAGGCAATCGGTATGGCATTGCGCGGCTTACATCCTATTGCAGAGATCCAATACCTGGATTATGTGCTCTTCGCTTTGCAACTTATGGCTGATGATCTGGCGACCTTGCTCTGGCGAACCCGCGGAGGGCAAAAAGCACCCGTTATTATCCGCACACGTGGTCATCGACTTGAAGGGGTGTGGCATTCCGGTTCCCTGATGGCCGGCCTCATTCATTTATTACGAGGTATGTATGTATTGGTGCCGCGCAATTTTACCCAGGCTGCAGGCTTCTACAACACCATGTTGCGCTCCGATGAGCCAGCTTTGTTGGTAGAAGTTCTCAATGGGTATCGGCAAAAGGAACGCCTGCCAGATAATATTGGTGAGATCACCGTTCCCCTCGGTGTCCCTGAAGTCATCCGGGAGGGAACGGATGTTACCCTGGTCACCTATGGTGCCTGCTGCCGGATTGCCCTGGAAGCTGCCGACAAGCTTAGCAAGATAGGTATCGAAACCGAGGTGGTCGATGTGCAAACCCTGCTTCCATTTGATATCCATGGGAAGATTCTAGAATCACTCAAGAAGACCGGTCATATTATCTTTGTTGACGAAGATGTCCCCGGTGGCACCACTGCCTATATGCTTCAGGAAGTCATCGAGAAGCAGGGTGGTTATTACTGGCTTGATTCCCCGCCCCGTACCTTGCCTGGAGCTGCCCACCGCCCCGCTTATGGTTCAGATGGTGATTATTGGTCCAAACCAAACGCTGAGACGATTTTCGAAGCGGTTTATGCTTTGATGCATGAGGTATCTCCCACAGATTATCCATCTTTTTATTGATCCACTCATGAGAGAGGTAAACGGCTAGTTTAAAAGGAGGAATTATGCCCGTCAAATTATTAATGCCCTTATTAGGTGAATCAGTCACTGAAGCCGCTGTGACCAAGTGGCTCAAATCCGTCGGAGATAAAGTCGAGGAATATGAGCCGGTCTTGGAAGTAAATACCGACAAGGTTGACACAGAAATCCCCAGCCCTACCTCAGGTGTTATTCTGGCTCAATTGGCAAAAGAAGGTGAAGTGGTCAAGGTGGGTGTATTGTTGGGATGGATCGGTCATCCAGGTGAAGCTATCCCAGAAGCAGGTGCTCCTGAGCAACCAACCGCAGTTTCAACTATTTCGGTACCATCAATTCCATCAACTACAGCCCCGTCTGCTCAACCAACGACACCTCGCGAGCTTGGTTTTATCTCCCCGGTGGTTGCCAAAATCGCCGCCGAGCAAAATGTGGATCTTTCTAAAGTACCAGGTACCGGGATGGGTGGACGAATCACCAAAAAAGATATTGAGGCTTACCTGGAAGCTCGTAAGCAAGCCCCTACCGCACCTGCACCTGTCGCACCCCCGGCTTCTACCCCACCAGCAATACCACCAGCTGGAGCAACACCTGCGATATCGACATTAGCAAGCACTTACACCGTTCTCCCGCAGACCCCAATGCGTAAAGCGATTGCTGAGCATATGGTGATGAGCGAACATACTGCACCCCACGTATCCACTATTATGGAAGTGGATATGAGCTGCGTCGTTGACCATCGCAATGCCAATAAACAAACCTTCTCATCCGAGGGAGTGAATTTAACCTTCACCACTTACTTTGTGGCTGCTTCTGTAGCTGCACTAAAAGTTTACCCACTGGTCAACTCTTCCTGGTCAGAGGAGGGGGTCAGAATATATAATGCAATCAATATAGGTATGGCCACTGCCCTGGGTGAAGAAGGGTTGATCGTCCCGGTGATCAGGAATGCTGATAATCTCTCGCTCTTGGGGATTGCCCGTACCGTCAATGACCTTTCCAACCGGGCGCGTGCCCACAAACTGCAGCCAGATGAAGTGAAAGGTGGGACTTTCACCATAACCAACCATGGCGTAACCGGCTCGCTTTTTGCCACACCCATCATCAATCAGCCCCAGTGTGCCATCCTCGGGGTGGGGGTGATCCAGAAACGCCCGGTGGTGATAAATGATGATAACCTCGGGGATGTAATTGCCATCCGCCCAATGATGTACCTCTCACTGACTTTCGACCATCGGATCATCGACGGAGCTATCGCCGATTACTTCCTGGCGAAGGTTGTGGATACCTTACAAAAATGGTCTTGAGCAAATTCTATGCTCATGCAAGTAAAGAAGAATACTGAATTGGATATTTAGCATAAATCGAGTTTATTAAGGAGAGATCATGGAGAATTATGATGTCATCGTTATCGGTGCTGGGCCAGCTGGGTACGTATGTGCCATCCGGTCTGCCCAGTTGGGATTAAAAACCGCCATCATCGATAAGCAATGGTTAGGGGGAGTATGCTTGAATGTCGGCTGCATTCCCTCCAAGGCCCTGCTCAGGAATGCCGAAGTTGCCCATATCCTGCGCGAACGCAGCAAAGAGTTTGGCTTCTCATTCGATAACCTGAACCTAGATTATGGTGTTGCTGTCAAGCGCAGCCGTCAGGTATCTGACCGGCTGACCAAGGGTGTTGGATTCCTGATGAAAAAGAATAATATCGCAGTCCATATGGGTTCAGCGAAGGTAACCAACCGTGATACTGTTACAGTTACAGATAATGAGGGGAAATCCAATGAACTGAAAACAAAAAATATCGTCATTGCCACCGGTGCGACGACCATGGTACCACCAGCCTGGAAGGTGGATGGGAAAAACATCCTCACCTACCTCGAAGCCATCCTGCAGCCCACGTTGCCTAAATCTGTCATCATTATCGGCGCGGGTGCGATAGGGGTTGAGTTTGCCACGGTTTGGAGCTCTTATGGGGTTCCGGTCACCATCGTTGAGATGCTGCCACGCCTGGTGCCTCTGGAGGATGAGGAAGTCAGTACTGAATTGGCAAAAGCATTCGCCAGGCGCAAGATCAACATTCTGGTCGGGCATCGTGTGGAAGCATTGGAGGCAACCGAGGCTGGTGTCGCGTTACGGGCATCCGGTGAAAATGGGCAAGTAACCTTGAAGGCAGAACAGGCACTGGTTGCGATTGGTTTTCGTCCCAATTCACGCGAGCTCGGGTTGGAGCAGCAGGGAGTCACGATAAATGATAAAGCTGCAATTGAGATTGATGAGCGTATGTCAACCAACATAACCGGAATTTGGGCAGTGGGTGATGTGACTGCCAAGCTTATGCTTGCCCACGTCGGCTCAGCTCAAGGGATTGTCTGTGCTGAGAACATCGCTGGGGTGGGAACAATTCAGCTCAATTACGAAATGATGCCCCGCGCCACCTACTGCCAACCTCAAGTAGCTTCTTTCGGGTTAACTGAAAGTCAGGCAAAAGAACGCGGATTGGAGATAAAAGTGGGGAGATTCCCATTCCAGGCAAATGGAAAAGCCCTTGGGTTGGGTGATTATTCCGGTTGGGTAAAGATTATTACCGATGCCAAATATGGTGAGATTTTGGGTGGGCACATGATCGGACCCGAAGTGACCGAGCTCCTGCCAGAGCTGACCATCGCCCAGATGATGGAGCTGACGACAGCTGAAATCGCCCGCAATGTCCACGCTCATCCGACCCTGAGCGAAGCGTTGATGGAAGTTGCCCATGCTGCAGAAGGACATGCTATCCATATATAGGCGATATGGATAAATTAGCAGGGTTGCTGTAATCCGGCAACCCTGTTTTTGTTTATGATATACTTTTTCTGATGTTTCGTTCCCTCCAGACCCGCCTTAAACGTACACCCATTCTATATCGTATCGCCATTGGAAATACAGTGATTATCGTCGCTGGCGCGATCATTGGGACTTTCCTGACTCATTTGTTAACGAACATCACCGCTACCTTATGGCACTTCGTCATTTTCGCGTCGATTGGGATCGTAATTAGCCTTATTCTGAATTTTGCCATTATCCAGGCTGCTTTACATCCCTTGCGCGAATTGCGCCAGATTGTTAACCGCATTCAAGCCGGACAAGCGGAGGTGACGCAGCTCGCCCTGGAAGATACCGACCCCGATATCCATCGATTGACAACTGCTCTAAACTCACTGATCACTCAGCTTGAAACCAGCAATCAGGAATTACGGGTGCTTTCTGAACGAGCGATCAATGCCCAGGAAGATGAAAGAAAACGCATCGCCCGAAGCCTCCATGATGATACCGGGCAATCTCTCTCCACCCTGATCATAAATCTGGAAAGATTGGAGAAACACATTCCCACAGATAGTGAAGAGCTGGTGAACCGGTTGAGATCCATACGCCGGATGGCAGCAGAGAGCCTTGAATGTCTACGCAGCATTATCTATGACCTGCGCCCGGCTATCCTTGACGACCTAGGACTGCTCCCGGCCATCCGTTGGTATGCTCGTACAAATTTAGAGCAAGCAGGTATTCAGGTTGAGCTAAACTTTCCAGATGAGCTTCCAACCCTTCCCCAACCACTGACAACCACTCTCTTTAGGATCTCCCAGGAAGGCGTAAATAACATCATCCGCCACTCGCAGGCCAAAAGTGCCTGCATCTCCATGGGTGTTCAGGAAAACGAAGTATACTTGCAGATTAAAGATGATGGGCATGGTTTCGAACCCAATAGATTAAGTAGTAAGGCAATAGATATGCAGCATTGGGGATTGATAGGCATTCAAGAGCGTATCGAGCTTGTTGGCGGCAAGCTGAGCATTAGCTCTGATCCAGCCCACGGCACATCTTTACTGGTGACTGTTCCCTTGATGAGGTCTGAAGTACTTCTAAATGGATAAAGTTCGCATACTGCTCGCTGACGACCATACCATCCTGCGGGATGGAATTCGAGCCTTGCTGGAAGACGAGCCAGATATGATCGTGGTTGGCGAGGCTGAGGATGGCCGCACTGCGGTAAAGCTGGCTTGCCAGCTAATGCCCGATGTTGTTCTGATGGATATAGCCATGCCGTTATTGAACGGACTGGAAGCCACCCGCCAGATCAAGCACGATTGCCCTCAAGTGAAAGTGTTAATCCTGACGATGCATGAAAATGAGGAATATATCCGCCAAGTCCTTGCCAGTGGAGCAATGGGATACATTCTCAAAGATGCAGCCGCACGTGAGCTTTTGGATGCTATCCATGCTGTGCAGCAGGGTGAAGCGGTGCTTTCACCCGCCATCACCCGCCTGGTTATAGAAAATTACCTGCGCTGGGGAGATCTTCAAAAAGAAAATGACCCCAATGGATTGAGCCCCCGTGAGCGCGAGGTATTGCAGTTAATCGCTGAAGGTTATTCGAATAAGCAAATTGCCGAAATTCTGTGCATCTCCATCAAAACTGTTCAGGCACATCGCATGAATCTGATGTCTAAGCTGGATTTGCACGACCGGGCTGACTTGATCAAATACGCCATACAACGAAAAATTATCGATATTTAACCAAAAATAAGGCGCGGATTTAACCCAAATCAGGTCTTGAATTGATTACACAGGGGGACTTTTCTTATATTCTATTAATGTATCCTTTATCACAATAAGTAGGGATCTTAGCCCTACTCACCATCACATACCAGCGAAATACGAGGTGGCTCTATGCGATTCTTTTCACTGAAGCGTTTTGGCTTGCTTGCTATGCTGGTCGTTGCGGTCGGGCTGATGATACTCATCTCAACCCATGCCCAGGCAAATACACCCTTAGCAAATGACAAATCCAATGCAGTTGTGTCACCTGATTGGGCTTTGACTGAGGTTGATCCTTCATCCCCACAGCTCGTTGTCACTCCACCCCCAACCAACCAAGAACCTTGCTTGAGCTGTCATATTTTAGGCCAAAACAAAGGTCTGTGGACGCCTCTTGCGCGTTGGACCCTTTTTGGAAGCCTGGGGCTGCTCTTCGTGTTTGGGGTGTACCGCAGCGCCAACACCTGGGTGACACGCTCTCCCTGGAAACCGCTGACCAACCGGGCGGTGGATTGGGTGGATGATCGCTACAAGATATCTGAACCGCTCACAAAAATCCTCAAAAAACCTGTTCCTCGCTATGCCCTTCACTGGTGGTATTGCCTGGGTGGGATCACTGCATTTCTATTTGTAGTGCAGGGGATTACTGGCATTTTATTAGCCTTCTACTATAAACCCACCCCTGAAGCCGCTTATACCAGCATCCAGTATATTGAGACTCAGGTGTATTTCGGTTCTGCCATCCGCGCGATCCACCATTGGTGTGCCAATGGCATGATCGTCATGTGCGTCGCCCATATGTTGCGGGTATTCATCATGGGTGCTTACAAGAGACCCCGCGAGCTAAATTGGCTCTCTGGTGTGCTCCTGCTGATCCTGACACTGGTCTTTGGTTTTACGGGTTATCTGCTCCCCTGGGATCAGCGAGCTTTTTGGGCTACCACGGTCGGCTCTGAGATTGCTGGTGCCATCCCCGCCATTGGGAACCTGGCTCTCATCTTCTTGCGCGTGGGGTGGAACGTCACCGGGGAAACGCTCAGTCGTTTCTACGGGCTCCATGTGATCATCGTGCCCCTGGCAACCATCGCCTTCATGGGTGCCCATTTCCTCATGATCCGACGGCAGGGCATTGCCAAACCCTTATAAATCGATCAGGAGAATTTCTATGTCTGACATCTAACACACAAACGAAGATACCATCCCCTTCTTCCCCGACCATGTGAAAACAGAGTTTTATGTGGTTTTAGGGGTTTTGGCGGTCGTCCTGATCATCGCCATCGCCGGGCTAATCAAGCCTGTTGGGATTGGTGAACCTGCTGATCCATTAAATACACCTCTGCATGTCAAACCTGAATGGTATTTCCTGGCTTTATATCAGATCCTCAAAAAAATACCAGCCATGGTCCTTGGAATTCAAGGAAAAGTCATTGGTGTGGTCATCCCTATCGTCCTTGTGGGATTGATCTTCATTTGGCCTTTCCTGGATAGCAAACCGGATAAATCCAAGCGAATATATTGGATTCGTTTGGCATTTGTCATCTTTGCAGTCGTTACCATCATTGCCCTGACCATATGGGGGGAGGTGAGTTAACCATGAGCCCTATCACTCGTCGCGAATTTATGAAGTTAGTCAATAAAGGATTGGCTGTCACTGGTGCAGCCGCCATCGTGGGTCCGATTGTAGCTTTCTTTTATCCTAGCAGTCTGCAGGAAACTCCGTCCGAGCCCGTCAGGGTTTGCTCCGTCGATGAGCTGCCTGTAGGCGAAAGTAAGATCATTGGTTATGGGCGCTACCCAGCCCTGGTGATTAACACCCCCGATGGCTTGCATGCCTTTTCCGCGGTTTGCACCCATTTCGCCTGCATTGTCAAATGGGAAGTTGGGAAAGGGCAAATTTATTGCCCATGCCATGATGGTTACTTCGACCCATTGGATGGTCATGTGATTTCTGGACCTCCCCCACTCGGTCTGACACCAATTCCTGTCAACGTAGTCGACAATGAGATCTTCATCGGAGGTGCAGCATGACTGCCCAGGCAACTGCTCAATCTGAGCCAAAATCCACCACATGGCATGCGATTAGCTCTACGTTCCAAAAAGTCAGCCCGCGCATCCGTGATTTCTTCGTGCACGCCGTTATTCAGGTCCGCGTCTTAAAGAAGGCCTATCCGGCTGTCATGCACAAGCTCATCTATATAGGTGTCACCATCCAGGTGCTCGGAACTATCATAAATCTCTTGAATATGCTTCTGTTCTTCCCATGGACCATCACCTTCCCCCGCGGGACGGCTTATCTCATCTATGAATTGGTTATGGATATCGCTGGAGGGATGATCCTCGCTGGGGTCATCATGGCATTTTTCAGGCGCCTGGTACTAAAACCTAAGACACTGGAGAACCGCTGGGATGATTATTACGCTCTCGTATTGCTGACTTTGATCCCGTTGCTCGGCTTCACAATGGAGGGTACCCGCCTGCTGGCCACCAATCCAGCCTGGGCAGCCTGGTCACCTATCGGTAACCTGGTTGCTCGCCTCATGGCTGCTTTAGGTATGACCCCTCAAGGAGCTACTCAGCTGCACGATTCCCTGTGGTGGATTCATGCCGGTGTGGCGCTGTTGTTGGTGGCCAGCATCCCCTTCACAAAAATGCGTCACCTTGTTAATATCCCATTAAATGTCATTTTTCGTCCCCTGCGCAAGGCGGGAACTCTGGAGAAAATCGAGAACATCGACCAGGCAGAGATTTTGGGCGTGGGAAAGGTGTCTGAATTCACCTCACAGCAGTTGTTATCGTTCGATGCCTGCGTAAATTGTGGTCGTTGTGAAGAAGCCTGCCCAGCGAATATCAGCGGTGCGACTTATTCACCCCGCACACTGATCCAGAATTTACGCAAAACCATGGTCGATTCCTTGGAAACGCCCAAACCAAAAACCAATCAGGAGCTCTTCGCTGAGACCTTTTCAGAATCTTATCCCTGGCAATGCACCACATGTGGAGCATGTACCTTGCGCTGTCCGGCATTTGTCAATCCCGTAGACGAGATCATTGACATGCGCCGTTATCAGGCACTCACCACCGGGAAAGTCCCCAAGTCGGTAGCGGATGCATTACGCAATATTGAGCGGCAAGGGAATCCTTGGGGTATCCCTGCCCAGGATCGTCTGAATTGGTCCGAAGGATTAAACCTCCGCGAGCTTGCCCCCGGAGATGAAACTGATGTGCTGTTTTTTGTTGGTTGTGCATCAGCTTTTGATGACCGCAATAAAAAAGTCGCCCGGTCTTTCGTCCACTTGTTACAAAAGGCGAACGTAAATTTCGGGGTTTTAGGCTTTGATGAAACCTGTTGTGGTGAAACTGCCCGCCGGATGGGTAATGAATACCTGTTCCAGGTCTTCGCAGAGCAGAATCTGGAGGCCATGAGCAAGATCAAGTTTAACCGCATCGTCACCCAATGCCCCCACTGCTATAACACTCTGAAGAATGAATATCCTCAACTTGGAAGCAGCTATAATATCCAACACTATACGGAATTCCTGACAGGTCTCTCGCTAACTAAAGATATCACTCCGAATGGCAATGGTATGAAAGGTCGCCTCGTCTACCATGATTCGTGCTATCTGGGTCGGTATAACCAAATCTATCAGGCACCCAGGCAATTACTAAAGGAAGCCAAATTAAACCCACTCGAGCTTCCCCGTCAGGGAGAGAACAGCTTCTGCTGCGGCGGGGGTGGTGGTCAAATGTGGCTCGAAACTGACCCAAATACCCGTATCAACCATCGTCGCCTTGCGGATGCCTTGCAAGTCAAGGCGGATGTTGTTGCCACTGCTTGCCCATACTGCTTGCTCATGTTCGATGACGCCATCCGCTCCAAGGGTCTAAGTGAGCAGGTACGGGTGATGGATATCGCTGAGCTATTAGATCGACAATTATCAGTATGATTCGCTTTAGATGTAGGTGAGTTGGGAGGTGCTTCGATGAATAACCAATGGTCCCTTAATACTCATGGTGACCCTTTGAGTAAGGTGCACGATTTTATAAGGCAAGTTTGGCTGGAATACGGCTTGGATGGCATGCTGGTTACCATGAACGGAGGTAATGAAGCCCATGCGACCCCTCATTATGTCACATACGTTACCTCCATAGACAACGTCAATCCCTTTAAACCCCTCATGGAAATCAATGCTGCCAGGCTCATCCCTGATTTGCTCGATAATAACCCTAATGCAAGGGTTGGCGCATTATTAAGGCCGTGTGAGATGCGTGCATTGACAGAAATGACGAAGCATGCTTCATTGAATTTAGACCATCTCCTAACCATTAGTGTAGATTGCTTGGGTACCTTACCCGCGGATGAATATCAATGGCGCCTCGAGCGCGTCGAAAAAAACCTACCAGCCGATGAAATAAGTTCATCCGAAACCTCTGACGAATTAGCCCATGAGGCTATAAAATTCGCCCGGCAGGGGGGGATAATCCCTTACAGATATCGGTCGGCATGCCAGGTTTGTACCTCTCCCGCTGCGATCCAAGCACATATTAATATTCACATCCTCGGATTGCCAGTCCGCCAACAAATGCTCGTATTCGTAATAGACCCCAAGGTTGCTGAGACCATCCATCTCGAAAAACTCACAGATGGAATAGCGGATGAAGGTCTCATTGCTCAGCACGAGCGCATTCTATCGAAGATGTGCGAGCGCCACCAGCGGACCATGGACCGTGTGAACGAAGGTTTAGGCAGCCTTCTGCCTGTGGATGTAGATGCAGTCATCCGCCAGTTGGAAAGCTGTGGTGATTGCCAAAATTGCATGGATGTTTGTCCCATTTGCTCTGTCGATCGGCCTGATCGTAACGCGGACGGTCATTATGACCGCTCAGGGGTCATGCGCTGGCTGGTATCATGTGCTGGTTGTGGTATGTGCGAGCAATCCTGCCCTAATCATCTTCCAATCTCAGCGATTTTTGCCCATATTCGCCAACAACTTGCCCAGCAATGGGAATATATCCCGGGTAGATCATTGAACGACCCATTGCCGCTTATATAAAGATTTATTCTTATTTAGTAAATGTATTAATTAAGATATTTGCCTATACAATTGGATTGTTGACAATCCATCTATAACGTCATAGAATAGTCGTAATAACTTACCCTTTCAATTAAACTAATTGCATTAAGAGGAGGTGCTGGGGAAAAATATTTAAGACAATGAAAATATAGTCCGGCCCACGCCAAAAAAGTAAACTGGCATATCGATAATTAAACCAAAGGAGTACAAAATGTTGATTCTCCGAGTAAATATGACTGACCAGTCATATAGGGTGGAAGAATTACCTGTAGCGTACAAAAACTTAGCCGGGCGAGCACTCACATCCACTATCGTCGCAGAAGAAGTCCCGCCTTTGTGCCATCCCTTAGGGTCAAACAATAAATTAGTTTTTTCACCTGGTATAGTCACAGGCACACCTGCACCCACGTCAGCACGCATCTCTGTTGGGGCAAAATCACCCCTCACCGGTGGAATCAAAGAATCAAACGCCGGTTCATCCTGGGGCTCAGACCTGGCTGAATTGAATATTAGGGCTTTAATTTTGGAAGGTCAGCCAAAGGAAAAAGGCATTTATTGGGGGTTATATATCACCTGGAATAAAGTAGCTAAAAAGCCAAAATTAAAATTCTTCAACGCCACAAGATATGCTAATAAACCTCTCTCAGATGTATTTCCGAAGGTATATGAACGTTTTGGGAAATCTATTTCAATCAGCGGCTGTGGCCTTGCTGGTGAGCGTGGATATGCCAATTCTGGGGTTGTGTTCAACGATTTAGCCGAACGTGCTACTCGCTATGCGGGTCGAGGTGGAATGGGGGCAGTACTGGGTAGTAAAGGAGTTAAGTTCATCGTCCTCGATCGTAAAGGTGCCCCGGGTGTAAAGATTGCGAACAAACCCCTCTTCGAAGAGGGGAAAAAGAAGATGATAGACTCAATACAGACTCACCCTCTCACCAAATCCAAGGGAGCTCTCAATGCTTACGGAACCGCAGTTTTGATTAATGTTTTAAATGAGGCTGGCGGGTTGCCTACTCGCAATTTCACCAGCGGTCGATTCGAAGGCGCAGCGAAGATTGCAGGCGAAGCAATTTTCGAGGGTAACAAACAAAGGTTGGGGAAGGAACTATTCAACCATGCTTGCAGCCCTGGCTGTATTATCCAGTGTTCAAACACTTGGTATAAGGCAGATGGTAGCGAACATGCCTCCTGTGTCGAATATGAGTCAGATTGGTCACTCGGCGCTGACTGCGGGATCGACAACCTTGATGATATAGCTGAGATGGTCAAATTATGCAATGATTATGGCCTGGATACGATTGAGACCGGCACTACCATTGCTGTTGCCATGCAGGCAGGGGTGATCCCATTCGGAGATAGTAAAGGTGCTATTAAACTGCTTCACGATATTGGCAAAGGCACTCCCCTCGGGCGCATCCTTGCCAGTGGTACTGATATCACTGGTAAAGTGTATGGGTTGACACAAGTACCTACTGTAAAAGGTCAGTCCATGCCTGCCTATGAGCCGCGTGCAGTCAAAGGAATGGGTGTCACTTATGCCACTACGCCCATGGGTGCCGATCATACTGCCGGGTATACTGTCGCCCCTGAAATCCTTGGCGTTGCTGGCAAGGTCGATCCGTTAACCCCTGAGGGTAAGGCAGTATTGAGCCGCAACTTTCAATTCGCTACAGCTTTTATTGACTCCAGCGGTCACTGTTTATTTATCGCTTTTCCGATCCTGGATATTGTAGCAGGATTCGAGGGTATGGTTGATGAATGCAACGGCGTCCTCGGCACACATTGGACTACTGCAGATGTCGCTACTTACGGCGCTGCTGTACTTAAGAAGGAACGTGACTTCAATAAGGCAGCAGGCATAGGTAATGAAGCCGATCGTGTACCCGAGTTCATGAAAGCGGTACCGCTTCCACCTCACAACCAGGTTTTCGATATTTCAGATGAAGCGCTGGACTCGGTCTTTGAACAGTAATAAACTACAATAATAAACGGGTAGGGTAGAGCTTCTACCCTGCCCGTTTCTTTTTATGCTTGACGAGTAATCTAAGTAATAGTTACGGTTAATTGGTTCACATTGAAGGTTTTTCGGGCTTGGATACCTCCTACATTGATTGCTAGTTGGCATATGGCCTCGACAGTTGCGCTTGAAGGAATCCCATGCATATATCAGTGAAATTATTTGCTTCTCTGGCTCGCTTTTCACCCGGTAATCTGCCTGGCACTCCATTCTATTTAAACATATCCGAATCCGCGACTGTGCAGGATGTTATCAATCAATTGGGCATACCTGCCGAGGAAACCAAGGTCACTTTTGTAAATGGAATTATCCGCGACCTGGATTGGGTCCTACAACAGAGTGATGAGGTCGGCATCTTTCCACCGATTGGTGGAGGATGAAATTATGAGTATGATTATCGATACCTGGTTATATGGAGAGTTATCTCATTATGGAGGTCAGGCTGATCAAGGTAGTTTTGCTAATTTACAGGTGACCATTGCTGAAGGCAGCTCGGTTAGGGATTTATTAGCCAAATTAGATCTGCCTACGAATGAGCGTGGTATTACTTTTATCAATGGTAACTTGAGTGCTTTGCCTGAGGTCCAGCCTGATATGGATCATATCCTTATGAATGGCGATCGGGTAGCATTTTTTCACCTGCGCAGCATGTGGCCCTCACAATATCGGCTTGGCGCTGCTATGATCGACGAATTGTCAACCGCCTTGAAGGCCAACACAGACCAAGGCTTGCGTCATACAACCGTATAATATACATTTATTTCGTTAAGTAGATATTTATATAAACGTATTCTGTGACTTTCCTTATTTTGGTCAAGCCCAATTTCTTCTCAAGCAAAGGAAATTGCTTATATAAGATTGTCCTATATGGAGACGGTTCATCGTCTACACTAGAAAAATTGATATAATCTTAGCAATCAATTCGTTGCGGATGTCATTACAGGCGAGGAGCCAGGTAGATGGCTCAACAAGGTCACTTTTGATAAAACTGTAAACAAGTGTTGGGGGCTTAGTTTTGGGGGTACACCAGTATTTCCTTCAACACATTCATGTTATATTACTAATGATATGAGTCTGTGATTTATCCAGGAAAAGGAGGCTATCATATGAGTAATGCTTTTGTCGGTCAAATCCTGCGTGTAAACCTCACTTCGGGGGTGATCAGCACCGAAAATCTCAACCCCCAATGGGCCAGGCAGACACTCGGAGGTGCCGGTTTGGCAACCCGCTACCTCATTGAGCTCACCCTGCCTGGTATTGACCCCCTAGGAGCAGAGAATGTTTTGATATTCATGACCGGTGCCCTGACTGGAACACCTTCTGCCAGTGCCAGTCGTTATTCTGTGGTCAGCAAATCACCCCAAACCAATCTGTGGGGACAATCAAATTCGGGCGGTTTCTTTGGTCCGGCTTTAAAATGGAGTGGTTTCGATGGGGTGGTCTTCGAGGGGGTTTCACCACAACCAGTTTATTTGTTGATCGCCGATGGAAAAGCGGAACTTCGTGAAGCTAACCATTTGTGGGGCTTGACTGTACCGAAATGTGATGACCGTTTGCAATCCGAAATTGGTCACCCGGTGACGGTAGCCTGTATCGGCCCCGCTGGGGAGAACCTGGTGCGCTATGCCTCGATTATGAATAATAAACACCGCGCCGCAGGACGCACGGGAATGGGGGCAGTGATGGGCTCTAAGCATTTGAAAGCCATTGCTTGCAGCGGAAATCGACATATCTCTCTATATAATGCAGAAGGGTTTAATCGCATCTCCCAAAAGCAACGCGAGTTTATGGATGAATCAATTCTCAAGATCGGTTTTGATACATTTGGGACCAACATGATCGCTGATATGGTCAATGTACGTGGTGGATATCCTACGCATAATTGGCAGTCTGCAACATTTGAACAGATAGAAAACGTCAATGCCCAGGCGATGACGGATCAGGTTCTGGTCGAAGGCGTACGATGCTTTGCATGTCCAGTAGCTTGTGGTCGGGGCACAGAGATCCGCCAGGGGAAGTGGAAGGGAGCGAGTGGGGAGGGACCGGAGTATGAAACGACTGATACTCTGGGAGCCATGTGCGGTGTAGATGACCTGAATGCCATCACCATGGCGAATTACCGATGTAATGAATATGGCATGGATACCATCAGCGCCGGGTCTTCCATCGCATTTGCAATGGAGTGTTACCAACGTGGCATTCTTAAAGATGATCAAACCGGCGGCATTGCACTTAAGTTCGGTGATGCTGACCTGGTGGTAGAACTGGTGGAGCGGATTGGCAAGCGAGAAGGCATAGGCAATCTCTTAGCAGAAGGTACCCAGCGCATGGCCGAGAAATTGGGTGGTGGCAGTGAGCACTTTGCAATGCATGTCAAGGGATTGGAGCTGCCTGCATATGATCCCCGGGCAGCCAAGATAACCGGTCTGGGGTATGTCACTGCCAATCGCGGTGGAGATCATATGAATGGATACATCCAGGCACCCACTTTCATTGATATGCCTTTCCTGATCGTAGAGGATAGTACAATCCATGATCCATTTGTCGCTGATCCAGCGGAGGCCCGTGTCTTGATTGACATGGAAAATGCCTTGAGTGTGCTGGATGCCTTGGGGGGATGCAAATTTATGGGCGTGTTGGTGTCTGCTGCTGAGATTGTGGACCTGGTTCAGACTGCCACTGGATGGGATTTTGACCTGGATGAGTTCCACAAGTGCGGAGACCGTTTACAAACGATGGCTCGTGCTTACTGCGCCCGGGAGGGGATGCGTCGTGAGCAGGATACTCTCCCAGGACGGCTTATGCTCGATCCCTTACCAGATGGACCCGCCCAGGGCATGGTCCTTGACCGCCCTACTCTAGAGAAAATGAAAGACGCTTATTACGATCTGCGTGGATGGGATGTGGCTAGTGGCATCCCTTCACCTGCCAAGCTCCACGAATTGGACCTGGATTATTTGATCCCCCAGCTCTGGAATAATTAGTCTGACGAAATGGCTGCAAAGAGGAGGTTGGGATGAATTACGAGGATCGTCCTTGGTTGAAGAGTTATATGCTTGGTCCTTACAAGCTTGAACACAGCCTGGCTCCATATCCGCAGAAACCTGTGTTCGAAATTTTAGATAGGGTAGCGAAAGAATTTCCTAATCATACAGCCATCCTATTCCAAGGACAGGAGCTAAAATACCACCAGCTCAAGCGCAGGGTGGATAGTTTAGCCAATGCTCTCGTGAAGTTAGGTCTCGAAAAAGGTGACCGGGTGTGCCTGTATCTGCCTAATTGTCCCGAGTTTGTGTTGTCTTATTGGGCGGTGATCACAGCTGGTGGTGTTGTAGTGCCTACTAGTATTTTGCGCACCGAAGAAGGATTGTTGCACGAAGTTAATAGCTCGCATAGTCGCTTTATGATTTGCCAGGAATTTCATTTAGATCGCGCCCTGGCTTTGCTTGATCACACCGATCTAGATGGTATTCTGGTTACCTCCGATGAGAGTTTTTTAGGAAAGGAAATCCAGAAGTCACTTCCCAAGCGCGTCCATGATTATGCTGCCCTAATTGCCTCCCACGAGCCTCTCCCACCTCAGGTGGTAATCGATCCAGGCAATGATTTGTGCGAGCTGGCCTTCACTGGAGGGGCTACAGGTATACCCAAGGGTGTCATGCTCAGCCATGCCAACCGCTACACAAGCGTTATCCAAGCCTTACCCTGGTTTATGAAACCATTATTGGGTGGCATCAGGGGGAAAACCTCAGTCCTGCTATCGCTCCCTATGTTCCACGTTTATGGGATTTTTATTCAGACCTCTGCCATCTACCTGGGGTTACGTCTGCTGATATTACCCGATGCGCGTGATACAAATGCAATCCTTACATCGATCATTGAGCATCGACCTTTCCTTGTTCCAGGAGTGCCGACGCAATTCATGCGCCTGGCAGATGCTGGGCTAAAGCGATCCAATAGCATGCTTTTTAGTGGTGCCGCACCTTTACCGAGAGAAGTAGCACAAGAAATTAAACGCAAAACCGGTATGCCTGTATCGGAGGGTTATGCGCTGACGGAAACCACCTCTGTTTCCCATATAAATCTTACTGCATTTTCACGGATAACCGGGTTCTTGTCGCAAGATAAACCCGGCATTGGTGTCCCCGTGCCGGATATGGATTGTCGTCTTGTGGACCTTGATTCAAGGGATGATGTTCCATTTGGAAAACCCGGCGAGGTGATCCTTCGCGGTCCACAGGTCATGGTTGGATACTGGCCTGACCCTGGCAGCGGTCTGACTCCTGATGGTTGGCTGCATACTGGCGATATCGGTGTAATGGACGAGGCCGGTTACTTCCAAATCGTCGATCGTCTCAAAGATATGGTCAATGTATCTGGTTTGAAGGTCTATACCACCGAAGTGGATGAGGTCTTATTTAGGCATCCTGCTATTGCGGTAGCAGCGGCGTTCGGCATCCCAGATGGTGAAATTCCAGGCAGCGAGCGAGTGATGGCTGTGGTTAGCCTGAAAGAAAAATATCGAGGCACCGTTACGGAGCAGGAATTGCGCGATTTTTGTCGCCAACACCTTGCCCCTTATGCCGTCCCCAAAATTATTGAGTTCCGTGATGAGTTGCCACTTACTGTCACTGAGAAAGTGTTCAAGAATGCCCTGCGTCAGCAGGCAATTGCCAAAATGATGGGTCAAAAGGAGGATTGATATAAAATGGAATGTCTATACTGCACACCGGAGTGGCTGGAAGAGTGCGCCAAGATTTATCAGGAGAAACCCCAATACCAGGAGGCGT
>Ga0153916_10000331_pt1 | contig 31337 bp, 27 predicted proteins | sample Opewatmetagenome_FD_109642 | JGI IMG/M metagenome (GOLD analysis project Ga0153916, IMG submission 109642) | Freshwater wetland microbial communities from Ohio, USA - Open water 3 Core 3 Depth 4 metaG | ecosystem: Environmental > Aquatic > Freshwater > Wetlands | place: USA: Ohio, Lake Erie...
CCGAGCCCGACCTCATGCCCAACGCCGTCGAGGAGCTGCTCCGCGCCTACTCGCCCGTCACCATGGCCCGCTACGTCGCCTCCGACGTCGAGTACGCCGGCTGCCCCATGCACGAGGGCGACAAGGTGCTCATGAACTTCCCCGCCGCCAACCGCGACCCCGCCGTCTTCGAGCACCCCGACCGCGTGATCCTCGACCGCGAGAAGAACCCGCACATCGCGTTCGGCGTTGGCATCCACCGCTGCGCCGGCTCGAACCTCGCCCGCATGGAGATGCGCGTCGCCATCGAGGAGTGGCTGAAGCGCATCCCGGATTTCCGCCTCGAAGATCCTGATACAGTGACCTGGGCGGGCGGCCAGGTGCGCGGCCCGCGCAGGATGATGGTGGTGTGGCCGTCATGAAAGTGAAAGTGGACAGCGAAAAGTGCCAGGGGCACAACCGGTGCTACGCCCTCGCGCCCGGCCTCTTCAAGGTCGACGAGTACGGCTACGCCACCCCGCGCGGCGACGGCACCCTCACACCCGAGACGCTCCCGCTCGCCCAGAAAGCCGTCGACAACTGCCCCGAGCGCGCCATCTCGATCGTCGAAGACGACGCCTAGCGCCGCCCACAGCCTGACGCGAATCGATGCTCGGTCGCGCGGCCCATAGGGGCGGCCCCACGAGGCCGCCCCGTCGCGCGCCCTCAAGTGCGATACTCAGGCGATCGGCAACCCGGTTCGGGCGAACGCTGCGAGAAGAGTTTGAGGCATGTCGCGTGGAGCTGCGGCCGTCTGCATCTCGATCGCCATGATGGCGATCTTGCTCGCTGGCTGTCACTCGGGACACCCGCCGTCTAGCGCCGCAAGCCTGCCTGACCCGCACGGCCTTGCACTCACTGCCGGCGACCTTCCAGGCTTCGAACCGACGCCAAGCATGAGACCGGTTTCCCCTGCGCTCAGCGATGCATGCCCCAGCGGGCCGCACATTTACGACGGGACGCCGCCGGTGCCGAAGCGATGCGACTTCACCAGCTTCCTCGTGGACAGCGCGATCTCCGGTCCCGGGCGCGAGCAGATCGACGCCTACACGCGGCAGGGAGGCAACACCGTCAATCCAGCCTCGCCGATGCTCCCCATCGCCGGTCCGTTCGTGGCGTCGCACAGCGGCATCTTCGAGATCTATGACGACGTGATGGTGCTCCCGTCGGACGCCGCGGCCCATGACGAATTTGTCACTGAGTCGTATTCGCGTCAGGAGCAGGACACGGACTATCGGGAACTGCCGGCCAGTGTAGGCGACGAGCGGAAGATGTACCGCGGCGTCTTCGGGCCGAGCGCGACGACGTACCAAACGCAGATCGTGACGTTTTGGCGTCGCGGCAACGTCGTCGCGATGCTGAACACGATGGGCGCTGCGGACGTGAGCGAGGCCGAGCACGCTCGGCTGGTACAACTGATCGACGCGCGCATAACGGCGCTGCTGCAGCGCTGAAACCAGGCCTCCGTGACATCGAACGTGTACCGCGCCCCGCCCCCGCCGCACCTCACCCCGCCCCGCATCCTCCGCCTCATCGAGGACGACGACTGACACCCACGCGCTAATCGATCACCGATCGCGCACCACGTAGGGGCGGCCCCACGTGGCCGCGCCCGCATCTCGCCCGCGCACGCGCCTTCGCCGACGTCTCGCCGGCCACCGCCCGGCATCGTTTCCACAGTGATGACTGACGTAATCAGTTGGTAGCGGTCTCCCCCTCCCCATCCGGCTCCTCTCGGCCTACAATCAGAACGTTGGAATGTTCCAACCGGACACTGGCCGAAGCGGAGGTACGACCCATGACGAGACGGTGGGCACTTGCCGCAGCACTCTTCCTGACCGCGCTCTTTGGCTTCGCCGTCGTCTCGTACGGCTCCAGCGCCGGCGTCTTCACCTGGGCCGGCGGCTCCTCCGGCGACACCGCCGCCCAACCGCCGCTGGCCGGCCAGTCCGCCGCGCCCGGCGTCATCACCGACATCGTCATCGACCCGACGACCGGGCTCCAGGCGCTCCAGCCCGGCGCGCAATCGCCGAACGGCGGCGCCGCCTCCTCGACCTCAGACCGCCGCGAGGGCGAGCGCGACCACGGTGACGACGCCGGGCACGAAGACGGCGACTGACACGAGCCGGCGGGAGCGATCGCTGTGCAACTGCGCTTCATCGCGAGCAAGCTGACGACGGTCGCCGCGTCCGTGGCGATCTTCAGCGGCGTCACCGCCTGGATCGCCGCGAAGGCCGCCGACCGCCAGCCTCAGCCGCGACCGCCCGGCAACGCCATCGACGCGCCGGCCCAGCCGGCTCCCGGCACGCCCGCGCGGCGGCCCTACGTCGTGCAGCGCATCGCGCCCGACGGTACCGTCTACTTCGAGACGGTGTCGTCGCCGCCCGCGGCCCGCCCCGCGCCCGTTACGCGCACGAGGGCGAGCTGACCGTGACCGCGAAGCTGCCCGCGCTGGCCCGCGCCGGCGTGCCGCTCGCCGCGATCGTCATCGCGGGCCTCATCGCTCTCCAGCTCGCGCTCCCGTCCGAGGACCCGGCCGCCGCGAGCGCCCTCGAGTCCGTGCACCGATGGTGGTACATGGGACGCGCCGCCGGCTTCGTCGCCTTCGGCCTCCTCCTCGCGTCGATGCTCCTCGGCCTCGGCGTCAGCTCGCGCGTGTTCGACGGCCTGCTCGTGCGCCCCTGGGTCTTCGACATGCACCAGTTCGTCTCGATCCTCGGGCTGATCGCCGCCGCGTTCCACGCGCTCATCCTCCTCCCCGACCCGTACGCCCGCTTCACCCTCGTCCAGCTCACGGTGCCGTTCGCGTCGCCCTACCGTCCGCTCGCCGTCGGCCTCGGCGGTATCGCCCTCTACGGATCGATCGTCGTCGCCGTCAGCGTGTGGGCGAAGTGTTGGCTCGGCCAGCGCGGATGGCGCGCCGTCCACTACGCCGCCTTCGCCCTGTTCGCCGCCGCCCTCGTGCACGGCGTCACCGCCGGCGCCGACTCCCACGAGGGCTGGGCCCAGCTCGTCTACCTGGCGGCCGGCCTCTCCGCCATGTTCTTCACCTTCTTCCGCATCCTCGCCGCCCGCAGCCAGGCCCGCCGCAACCCCGCGTCCCCCGCGCGCGCCGTCCCGCCCCGTCCCGTTGAGGGGCTGCCGCACGCGCGTTAGGAACCGCGGATCGGGCGTGGCGCAGCTCTGGTAGCGCACCTGACCGGTGGCTAACCCCGCGCTAACGCTCTTCCGCGCGTATCTGCTATTCTCTCCGAACTGCATGGAGAGCGAATAATGGGATGTCAGCATTGCGGTAGCGTATCGCCTGACTTCCAAAGTACGGATCTTTGGCAACGTACTCTTGCGGCTTCGCCCGAGGATCCTCACTCGGCACAGCGCGAGCATTTACGACAAGCCTTCCTGCGGTTTCGCGAACGCGCGGGAATGCTCGCCGCGGAAATAGCTCGCGATCTTCCGACTTTGACGGTACATGACGTGTCCCACCTCGATGCGCTCTGGGACATGACAGATCTGGTCGCCGGCAGTGCCTACGAGATTAATCCCCTTGAAGGCTTTGTACTCGGTGGAGCGTTCCTGATCCACGACTTGGGTCTTGGACTCGCCGCAGGACCTGGGGGCATCGACGAGCTCAGACGCGACATACGGTGGAGCGACACAGTGGTCTCACTGTTCCTTGCCTCGTCCGGACGTTCCCCATCGTCAGACGAGATCGCTAATCCGCCTGCAGATATCGCGCGTAAAGCAACAGAATCGCTGTTGCGCCAACTGCATGCAGAGCGCGCAGAGCGACTTGCGCTCATGCATTGGACGAGCGCAGGAGTCGACTACCATCTGATCGAAGATGTTGAACTTCGCAACGCGTTCGGCGCCCTAATCGGTGCACTGGGGCACAGCCACTGGTGGTCGACAAACGAGCTACCACGGCGACTAGGCGTCGGCCGAAAAGGCGCGCCGTCAGGCTACCCTCGGAACTGGACAATAGATCCGATCAAACTGGCCTGCTTGTTGCGCGTCGCGGACGTCGCACATGTAGACGCAGACCGTGCGCCGGGGTTTCTAGCGGCGCTGCGTGGCCCCGAGGGACTTGCCAAGCTGCATTGGCTCTTTCAGGAGAAGTTGGCTCAGCCCATCGCCGAGAATGACCGTCTGGTATACACAGCTTCAGCACCATTTGCTGCGAACGAGGCTGAAGCCTGGTGGCTTTGCTTTGAAACCATCGCGATGATCGACAGCGAGCTCTCTGCGGTCGACGCGCTCTTGGCGGATCTCGGGCGTGCACGCCTGGCCGTCACGGGCGTCGCGGGAGCTGGCGACGCCAGGCGCCTCGCGAAGCATGTCGTCGTCGATGGCTGGATACCGGTCGATGCTCACCTCGACGTTACGGACGTTGCCGCTCTCGTGTTGAAGCTCGGTGGATCTGCGCTTTACGGCGACAACCTGTTAGCCCCGGTTCGTGAGCTCGTTCAAAACGCCGGTGACGCCATTCGCGCTCGCCGCTATTTGGAGTCACGTGATCCGGAGTGGGGCGAGATCGTCGTCTCCCTGACCGAGTCCGATGATGGCGCGTATTGGCTAGTCGTCGACGACAACGGTATCGGAATGTCCGAAAACGTCTTAGCCGGACCGTTTCTGGACTTCGGCGCCAGCTTCTGGACGTCCCCACTCGCGCAGTCCGAACTTCCAGGAATCCTGTCACGCGGCTTCCGCTCCACCGGCACGTACGGCATCGGGTTCTTCTCAGTGTTTATGCTCGGCGAGCAGGTTCAGGTGATCACCCGGCGGCCGTCCGCGGCCCGACAAGACACGCTCATACTCGACTTCCAGCGCGGCCTTCGCTTGCGCCCTATTCTCCGCTCACCGATGTCCGACGACGAATGGCTTAACGATGGTGGCACGCGTGTACGTGTCAAACTCTCGCATCCGCCGCATGCAAAGGACGGTCTCCTAGGGCCCGGCATGTCCCAGCGCCGGCTCGTCGACCTGCCCCAAGCGCTACGCTCACTGTGTCCCGCCATCGACTCTAACCTTCACGTGGAGCACCTGGGAGAACCGCGCCTCAACTTGGTGAGGGCGTCCGACTGGATCACACTGGATCCTGTTGAGTTCTTGGTGAGGCTCTGGGGGCGTGAATCTTTGGAACGAGAGCCTAAATTAGTTCACGCGGTAGGACAGAACCTCCGGCTGTTAACAGATGCTCATGGCACCGTCGTTGGACGTGCTGCGCTCTGTCCAATGAGCATCATAGAACTCGACCACCCGGAGTGGATTTCACTCTCTGGGTCTATTGTCTGCGGTGGCCTCAAGTCGGCCGAGCTGTATTCAATCGCCGGCCTTATGGTTGGAGTTCCCTCACGAGCTTCTCGAGATGAAGCCACTCCAACTGTTGGCGCCGATGCGCTGGCTGTTTGGGCGAGCGAGCAAGCGCGTTTGGCTCATTCAGCCTATGGCGACTGGCCACGCAGGGCTGCTCTCAGGATGGCGACAGTTGTCCGGGCTTTCGCCGGAGACACAGGCCCGCTGCCAATTGCGCTTTCGTCGGACGGCAGCTTGTCGTTCGAGGAAATCGTTATCTGGGCTGCCAAGAAGCACGAGATCATCTTGACAGTCTTGCCTGAATGGGAGGCAGATCTTGGCCACTACGGACTGAAGCTCTCGCCCAACGTTCTTCAGACAGAATGGAGCGCCCCACACATCACGCGATCCCCAAACTGGCCCATGCCAGATTCAGCGGACGAACTCGATCGTTTCACTCTGTTGGGCTCTGTAGCACTTGCCATTGCGCGAGCGTGGGGGATCGAGGTCGACGACCTTGTGGAGGAACAATTGCCTGACGAGTTGGCCATCGGTGAATTAGGTGGCAAACCATTCATGGACACGTACGTGATCAGAGTGTCACGCCCATCTACAACGAGCTAGGCAATCTCCAAGTACTCAGGCCGGCTAGCGGCGTTTCCCTCAACAATGGGCTAACCGTAGGTACTCGCATGGTGCCTAGTTCTCCCCCGTTGGGCTGTCGGATTCTGGTCTGCGCTGGTCCCGAGTCGCCGCCGCTTGATCCGCGGCGATAGGATCTTTCGACACCCCGCCCGCCCCGCAGGTGCCATCCACCGCATTGAGCTCCGCGCAGGCATCGTACGCTCGCCCGGGGCCCGCACCGCTGGCCGCTCGCTGCGCGCCCGAGCTCCGGCGCAATTCGTCCGCCCCTCTTCCACACTATGGCGCGCGGAAGGCGTGGGGTTCTACGCGGTTCCCACCGCATACGACTCCGGCGTCACCTCGATCATCCCCGTATCCGTGCGCTCGCGGGTGTACTGCGATCTTGTCGACACCCGGGACAGATTGCGGAGCCAGAACCACAGCGCGCGTGGGCGCAGCACGTACTTCGGCAACGACGCGCGCGTCACCCGCCGCATCGTCGCCGCGTCGCGCAGGTAGCGCGCCGTCCCGCGCACCCGCACCACCTCGCCGTCGCGGCCCTCGAACAGCACGAGGACGTGCGGGCGCGCGGCGATGTTGCGCACGGTCGGCGATGTCGCCGCGTTGTTCATGTAGATGCGTCCGTCGAGCACCACGAAATACAGCGGCATGATCAGCGGTCCTCCGCTCGCCGATACCGTGGCGATCCGTGCGATCATCGCCCTGCGAAGGGCATCGCGCACCCGCGTGTCGCCCGCCCTGGCCGCGCCGCCAGGGTCGGCCGTGGCCATGCGGGCCGCGGCTGCGGCCCTCGCCCCGTCGGGCGCGCCCGACGGGGTCACGGCGCCCTCCTCCGCATCGAGCCGTAGTCCCAGCAGACGATCTTCTCGGGCACGACTTCCCGCGTCCCGTCGCCGGCCTCGCGCAACGTCCCGCGGACGCGGACGCCGCGCAGCTCGAAGTAGAACTCGCCGTCGTCGATTAGCAGCACGACGCGCGCGCCGTCCGGGATCGATGTGCCCGGCGGCAGCGTGACCAGCCAGCGCTCCCCGTCACGTCGGCTCGCGACGCGCACTGCCTCCGGCGCGCCTTCCGCCACGTACGCCAGGTATGCGCTCGGCGGCGCCTCGACGAGGTCGCGCAGGTCCTCCAGCCCGACGGCGCGCGTGATCTGCTTCACCCGGGCGTCGTACCGCATATCCGGTTGAGGGGCTACCGCCCGCGTGTTACGATCGCGCGGTTCGGGGCGTGGCGCAGCCCGGTAGCGCACCTGACTGGGGGCTAATTCTGCGCTAACGCTGTGCGTTTGTATCGGATAGCGGATTTCCCTCGGCGTCCGACACCTTGCGCAGTGTGCTTTCAATATATCTGGAACTTCTAGGATGAGAACATGAAGAAGTCGGGCGCGAGCCAAGGCCAGTCGGCATCGGAGCTCATCTCGAAAAGAATCGCCGAACTCGGGGACTGGCGCGGGGAAACCCTCAGCAGAATGCGCAAGCTCATCAAGGACGCAGACCCGGACGTCGTCGAGGAGTGGAAATGGATGGGCACTCCGATTTGGTCGCACGACGGCATCATCTGCACTGGCGAATCCTACAAGAATGTCGTGAAGCTTACCTTCGCCAAGGGCGCGTCTCTGAAGGATCCGGCCCGTCTCTTCAACTCGAGTCTCGACGGAAACGCACGCCGCGCGATCGACATCCACGAAGGAGAAGAAGTTGACGAGTCCGCCTTCAAGGCGCTCGTTCGCCAAGCGGTCGCCCTCAACAGTTCTGGCAAGTCGAAACGTTCGAAGAAAGCGAAGTCCTAAGGGGTAACGCTGCGATGTAGAACGAAGGCGACTGAGAGCGCTACGGTCAACGACCCAACGCTTTTCGCCGTTGATCCAACTTTCGGATGTGTGCGTCCACTGTTAGGCTCGTAGGGCACCCGCAAGCGGAGTTCTCCCTTTGAGCGATTTATTCCTCATCATGGCTGCGTTTCTCGCCAGCTCCGTCGAGATGGCCTCTCAGCGGGTGCCGCGGCAGAATGGGTCGGGCAATACTCCGGCGGCACGGCGCGTGATAAACTCACGTTGTTCGGGGCGTGGCTCAGCCCGGTAGAGCACCTGACTGGGGGTCAGGAGGTCGCTGGTTCGAATCCAGTCGCCCCGACCATCTCCCCATCTTCGTACCCGCTACCCCCGGTCGCCTCCCGCAGCTCGTCGAACACATCGTGTAGCGCCTGCGAGATGACGCCGAGGTCTCCCGGCGTCTCATGGTCGGCCGTCACGCTGAAATACAGTCCCGCGTCGTAGTTTGACACGGCTATCCCCAGCCCCATGCGCCAGCCCAGCGGCACCCACGGGTAATGGTGCAGCATGCGCCGTCCCTGCAGGTACAGCGGCTGTCGCGGCCCCGGCACATTCGTGCAAATCAGGTTCGTCAGCAGGTTCGGCACAAGCAGCGCGTGCCCCGTGAGCGCATGCAACACCGGCGGCAGATCGCCGAGCAGCTCCATCAGCTCCTCGACACCCGACGCCTCCTTGCGCCTCATCAGCCCCAGCATCTCCTTGTGGATCGTGCGGAAGCACTCGCGCGGGTCTCGCACGCCCACTGGCAGGCCGGCCAGCATGAACGAAATGCGGTTGCCGAGCGAATTCGTGTGCTCCTCGCGGCGGACATTCACCGGCAGCCCGGCCCGAAGCACCAAGCCGTCGGTGCGCACGCCCTGGCCCTCCAGGTACCGGCGCAGCGCGCCCGCTACGAGCGTCAGCGCCACGTCGTTCGTCGTCCCGCCGAGTGCGGCCGCCACCGCTCGCACCTCGGCGAACGGCAGCGATTGCCAGGCCACGCGGTCTGGCGCGTGCAGGCGCATCCGCCACGGCGTCGGCGGCGCCGGCACGACGAGATACGGCCCGGCCGCCCACAGCGCCCGCATCACGGAGCGCGCGACCTTCAGCGGCCCCTGCGGTTCGACGAGCGCCAACGCCACGCGCTCGCTGAGCCGGATCTGGTCCAGCGCCCGGTCGAACAACGCGTCCGTGGCGAGTGCCAGCGGGCCCGGCAGCGGCCGCGGGTCGTGCCGGCGGTACGACCTCGTCGGCCGGCCCTCCGGCGTCGTATCGAGCAACGCCGAGAGCAGGCCGATGGCGCCAACGCCGTCGACGAGACAGTGGTGGACCTTCGCCAAATGTGCGGCGCGGCCGCCGCTCAACCCGCGGACGAGCCGGATCTCCCACAGCGGGCGGTCGCGTCGCAGCGGCGTCGCGAAGAACTCGGCGGCACAACGTGCGAGCTGGTCATCGCTGCCGGGCGGCGACAGCGTGATGGAGCTGGCGTGGTTGCGCACGTCGAAGTGTGGGTCATCGACCCATGCTGGGAAGTGCACGCCGAATGGCACCTCGGCGAGCCGCTGGCGGTAGCGCGGCACGAGCTGGATGCGGCGGTTGACGTGGCCGAGGAAGCGCCAGAACCGGATGTCGCCATCATAGATGCCGACGGAGCCGACGTTCATGGGGAACGTCTCGCGCTCGAAATTGGCGAATGCGGCGTCCCGGTAGCTCAGGCGGTGAGGCAGCTCGCCTTTCTGCATGACAGCCGTCCCGGCGTCCATCGCAGCGCCCACCGCGGCGAACGCGCTCATCTCGAGTGTACGGAGATCGTCGTGCCGGATCGCCTGTCGATCGGCACGTCGCGGTGAGCCGGTTGTCCTAGACGGTTCGCGGCGGCGCTCTCCGGCATCTGCGGCCGGCCCGGTGATCGTCCGGCCGCCTTCCGACGGGTGGCGGGCCGCCACGGGACGTTCGGCTCCTGACCTGTCGGCACGCGCGAGCGACGATGGATACACGCAGGGCCCACGTCGCGACGGCGAAGCAGCCCATGGGAGAGTTTGTCCAGCAGGCGGCCACGGGACTCGCCACTGGCAGCGTCTATGCGGTGCTGGCGCTGGCCATCGTCCTGATCTACCAGTCGACCAAGGTCGTGAACTTCGCCCAGGGTGAGATGGCGATGCTCTCTACCTTCATCGCCTGGTCGTGGCTCTCGCGCTTCGACTACTGGCCGGCATTCTTTCTGACACTCGCTGTCTCGGCTCTGCTGGGCGCCGCGCTCGAACGCGTCGCGCTGCGGCCGGTCGAGAGCGCACCGGCGCTCAACTCTGTGATCGTCACGCTCGGGCTGTTCACCATCTTCGACAGCCTGGCACTTTGGCGCTGGGGAGGCGTGCCCAGGCCGTTCCCTTCGCCGGGCGTCTTCTCCGGCAGCCCGCTGGCCGTGGGCACCATCACCATCAGCCGCCTCAACATCGGCATCTTCTGCACGTCCGTCGTGATCATGGCGCTCCTGTTCGCGTTCCTGAACTTCACGAAGGCCGGCCTCGCCATGCGCGCCGCGGCGGAGAACCCGGCCGCCGCCCGCATGGTCGGCATCCGCGTCGCCCACATGCTGAGCATCGGCTGGGCCCTTTCGGCGGCCGTCGGCGCCGTCGCGGGCATGTTGCTCGCGCCGATCCTGGCGCTGCAGCCGAGCATGATGTTCGGCGTGATCATCTTCGCCTTCGCCGCAGCCGTGCTCGGCGGGCTCAACAGCCTGCCTGGCGCGATCGTCGGAGGCCTGACGCTCGGCATCGCGCAGAACCTGGCCGGCACGTACGTCAGCCCGCACACCGGCAGCATCGATGTCACGGTCGCCTTCCTCGTGATCGTCCTCGTGCTCGTGGTGAAGCCGGCGGGCCTGCTGGGCCGCCAGGTCAAGCGGAGGGTGTGATGGACGGCGCGTTAACTGCCAGGCGCGTCGCCGGCCTGGCGCTGTTCGCGCTCGTGGCGGCCTTCCCGTACCTGTACCGCCTGCCGCCCTTCGACCAGGTGCTGGACCCGTTCCGCACGTTCCAGGCTACGCGTCTCATGATCTGGCTTGTCGTGCTGATGGGGCTGAACCTCCTGACCGGGTACAGCGGTCAGATCTCTCTCGGACACGGCGCGCTGGTCGCGATCGGCGCCTACACGGCCGCCGTGCTGATGCGGGAGTACGGCGTGCCGGTCGTCCTCGCCGTGCTGGCGGCGGGCGTGTTCACCGGCGCCATCGGCTTCCTGCTAGGGCTGCCCGCGTTGCGGCTCACCGGGCCATATCTCGCGATCGCGACCCTGGCGATGATGCTGGCGCTGCCCCAGATCCTCAAGCTCAACGGCATCCGCGAGCTGACGGGCGGCGTCTCCGGGTTGCTGCTCTCGACGCCGCGGGCGCCTGGCGCCGTCGATGGCTTCATGACGGACCGCCAGTGGCTGTACTACGCCTGCGCCGTGCCGGCGCTCGTAATGACGCTGCTCGCCTGGAACGTCACCCGCAGCCACGTCGGGCGCGCCTTCATCGCTCTGCGCGACGCTGAGATCGGCGCGCAGCAGATGGGCATCAACGTGCCGCTCTACAAGATGATCGCCTTCGCGCTCAGCGCCTTCTACGCCGGCATCGGCGGCGGGCTCTTCGTCTTCACGGAGGGGTTCATGAGCCCCGATACCTTCGACGTGAACCTCTCCATCACGATGCTCGTCGTCGTGGTGCTCGGCGGGCTCACGTCGATCGGCGGCACGGTGTTCGCCGCGTTTCTGATGACCTTCCGCAACGACCTGGTCGACGCCATGGCGTCGCTCGGCGTCCTGAAGGTGCCGGGTGCCATCGTGCCCGGGAAGGAACAGGCGCCCGAGACGTTGCGCGGAGCGCTGTACGGCACGGTGCTAATCCTCACGGTCGTGTTCATGCCGCAGGGGCTCGCCGGCTTCATGCGCGGGCTGCAGGAACGGCGCCCGTGGAAGCGATGGCTGCAGGCGGCGCGGATGCCGCGCCGGCGCACGGTGCCGGTCGGGCATCCCGCCAGCCCGGCGCGCAAGACGCGAGGAGGTGAGCGATGACCGCGGCGTCGGCGTGGCATTCGGCGATCCGTGCCCGCGGCCGTGGTGCCGCACTGATCGCGCTCGGCGCGGCGCTCGCGGTGGGTATGGCTGCCGGCGTCGCCTGCGCGAAGGACGACCAGCCTGGCGGCAGCTCGCCCGGCGTCACGGACACGGAGATCGTGCTCGGCACGCACTTCCCGCTCAGCCAGCATCTCGCCGCGGCCTACGCGCCGATGGCGACCGCGGGCATGAAGGGCTACTTCGACTACGTCAACGACCACGGCGGCGTCAACGGGCGCAAGATTCGGCTGCTGATCGAGGACGACCACTACGCGCCGTCCGATACGGCGGAAGTCGTGCGCAAGCTCGTGGAGCAAGACAATGTGTTCGCGGTAGTGGGCGGGCTCGGTACAGCGACGCACAGCGCCGTGAGCCAGTTCCTGGAAGATCGCGGCGTGCCGGATATGTTCGTCCTCTCCGGCGCGTCGAAGTTCACCGAGCCCGTGGTGAAGAGCCGCTTCGGCGGCAACCCCGACTACCTGACCGAGGGCAAGATCCTGGGCACTTACATCGCCAGGCAGTACCCCCGGGCGAAGCTGGCGCTGATCCTCCAGAACGACGACTTTGGCGGCGACGGCGAGCGCGGGATCGAGGAAGGCATCGCCGGCAGCGGCGTCACGATCGTCGTGCGGGAGAACTACGAGTCGACCGAGACGGATCTGACGTCGCACGTGCAACGCGCCAGGAACGCCGGCGCCGATGTCGTCGTCGCCTACACACTGCCGCCGCAGGGCGCGAACGTCGTGAAGGTCGCGCGCGAGGTGCTGAACTGGGACGTGCCTGTCGTCGTCACGGGCGTCGACGCCACCGATATCTTCGTCGACCTCGCCGGCAAGCAGAACGCCGAGGGCGTGGTCAGCGTGGTCTTCGGCAAGCAGATCTACGAGACAGACGACCCCGGCATCGCGAAGCACATCGAGATGGTGAAGCAGTATGGCGGCGGCGCGCCCCCCAGCAACCTGACGGTCACCGGTCAGGCGATGGCCGAATTGATGGTCGAGGCGCTGACAAAGGCCGGCCGCGACCTCACGCGGCAGTCGCTCATCGACGCCGCGGAATCGATAAGCAACTTCACCTGCTCGGTCTGTCTGGTTCCCGTGAACTTAAGCACCACCGACCACCGTCCGTTCGAGGTCGAGCAGTTCGTGCGCATGCAGGAGGGGAAGTGGACAGCGTTCGGCGAGCCCATCGGTTTCGAATCGACGAAACCATGAGACAAGGAGGCGAGCGATGAGCAGACGCGTCACACGCACGAGGCAATTCGCGCTGGGACTTGCGCTGCTGGCGCTCGCCGCGCTGCCGGCTGCCTGTGGGAGCGGCGAGACGGGCTCGAACGGGGCCAGCGTCCCGGGTGTGACCGACACGGAGGTCAAGTTCGGGACGCACCTGCCGCTGAGTCAGAGCCCGGCGTCCGCCTATGGCCCGCTCGCCGACGGCATGCGCGCCTACTTTGAATACGTCAACGCCGCCGAGGGCGGCGTCTACGGTCGCAAGCTTTCGCTCCTCGTCGGCGACGACCACTACACCCCGGCCGACACCGTCGAGGTCGTGCGCAAGCTGGTCGAACAGGACAAGGTGTTCGCCATCGTCGCCGGCCTGGGCGAGGAGACGCACAGCGCCGTCTGGAAGTACCTCGAGGAGCGCGGCGTGCCGGACCTGTTCATCTCGTCCGGTCTGGCGAAGTGGACGGATCCCGTCGTGAAGACCCGCTTTGGCGGAAACCCGGTCTACCTGCAGGAAGGAAAGATGCTCGGCCAGTACGTCGCCGAGCACTACAGCGGGAAGAAGCTGGGGCTGCTGCTGCAGAACAACGAGTTCGGCGAAGACGGCGAGCAGGGCGTGCGGGCCGGCATTGCCGGCAGTGACGTGCAGGTCGTCGCGGTCGAGAAGTACGAGTCGGTGCAGTGGGACGTCACGGCGCAGACGCAGCGGTTGAAGAATGCCGGTGCGGAGGTCGTCCTCGCCTACGCCATCCCGCCGCCCGCGGCCAGCCTCGTCAAGACGGCGCGCGAGGTCCTGAACTGGAACGTGCCCATCATCGTCACCGGCGTCGACGCGACCGAGCTGTTCCTCCAGCTGGCGGGCGCACAGAACGCCGAGGGCATCGTCAGCGTAATCTTCGGACATTCGGTGTACGAGACGGACAACCCGGGCGTGCAGCGCTACCTGCAGAACATGAAGATGTACGCGCCCAACGCCGAGATCAGCAACATCACGCTCTACGGCTACATCATGGGCGAGCTGACCGTCGAGGGATTGAAGCGCGCCGGCAAGGATCTGACGCGGGAGTCGCTCGTGAACGCACTCGAGGGGATCAGGAACTTCCAGTGCTCGGTCTGCCTGGCGCCGATCAGCTTCAGCCCGGCCGACCACCGCCCGTTCGAGATCGAGGTGTACACGAAGGTCGTCGACGGCAAGTGGGAGACGTTCGGTGAGCCGGTGAACTTCGAGTCGACGAAGTAGTCCGCAATCCCGTGACGCGAGCCTGACATGGAGTCAACGGCGGTCGTGATGCGACGTGCGGATCTGCGCCGCGAGCTTGAGGCTGAGTCGATGGTGGCCGAGATACGACATGCGAATTTCGACGTTCGCCCGCAGGTTCTCAGCGGTGTCGTGGTATGCGACCGAGCCCGTCTCGAGGAGGTAGCCGTGGTGCGCCAGCGCCAGCGCCAGGCTGGCGTTCTGCTCGACGAGCAGGATCGTCAGTCCCTCGTCCTCGTTGAAGCGGCGGATGACGCGGAAGATCTCCCGCACCAGCATCGGCGCCAGCCCGATCGAGGGCTCGTCGAGCAGGAGCACGCGGGGGTTCGCCATCAACGCCCGGCCGATCGCGAGCATCTGCTGCTCGCCGCCGCTCAGCAATCCGGCAGGCAGCTTCTCGCGCTGGGCCAGCACCGGGAAGTAGGAGAACACCCGGTCGAGGTCGCGCTTCACCGCCGCACCGTCGCGCCGGATGTACGCGCCGAGCCTCAGGTTCTCCATCGTCGTGAGGTTCGTGAAGAGCTGTCGTCCCTCCGGCACCTGTGAGATGCCGAGCCGCACGATCTGCTCCGGCTGTAGGCGGTCGATGCGCCGGCCGTCGAATGCGATGACGCCGTGCGATGGACGCAACAGCCCGGACACCGCGCGCAGCGTCGACGTCTTTCCCGCCCCGTTGGCGCCAAGCAGGGCCACGATCTCGCCCGCCCGCAGGTTCAGCGACACGCCCTGGAGCGCGATGACCGGCCCGTAGGAGGCGTGGACGTTCTCGAGCTCAAGCAACGGTCGCTCCAAGGTACGCCTCGATGACCGCCGGGTCGCGCTGCACCTCGTGCGGCGTGCCTTCGGCGATCCGCCGGCCGAAGTTGAGCACGCACACCCGATCCGACACCCCCATCACGAGGTCCATGTGATGTTCGACCATCAGGATCGTCACGCCGAGGTCATCGCGCACCGCCCGGATGAGCTGCATCACGTCGTCGATCTCGTAGCCGTTCAGCCCGTTCGCCGGCTCGTCCAGCAGCAACAGCCTCGGCCTCGAAACCAGCGCGCGCGCCAGCTCCACCCGCTTCTTCACGCCGAACGGAAGCGCCGAGGCGCGAATGTCGCGGAACGCCCGCAGCCGCGCGAACTCGATGACGGCGTCGGCGCGCCGTCGCGCCTCGTCCTCCTGGCGGACGGCGCGCGGCAAGCGGAAGGCGCTCTCGAAGACGCTGCCCCGCAGCGTCGCATGCAGCCCGACCAGCACGTTATCGAGCACGGTCATCGATCCGAACAACTCGACGTTCTGAAACGTACGCGCGACCCCTGCGCCGATCACCTGGTGCGGCCGCATCGTCAGCAGCTCGTGGCCGTCGAACCGGATCGAGCCGCGGTCCGGATCGTAGACCCGGGTGATACAGTTGAAGACCGTCGTCTTGCCCGCCCCGTTCGGGCCGATCAGGCTCAGGATCTGCCCCTGCTCCTGTGCGAGCGAGACGTCCTCGAGCGCGTTGATGCCCCCGAATCGGATCGACAGGTCGCTGATGGAAAGCAGTATCATGCGCGCCCTTCGCCCTCGGCGCCGCTGCCCCGCCGATCAGAGTCTATCGGTGCGGGCGGTGAGTCCCGGAGAGCCGAACGGCCGCGCGCTGGCTCCCGAACGTCACAAGCTGTGCGGGCGCGCTTGGCGTACGATGTAGGAGCGCCACGGGATCATCAGGAGCGGGACGGATGGCGGCCGCCTCCGGACGCGTACCACAGGGACGGCTCCAGGCAACGCCCGGCCTCCGCATGTCCTTCGAGATCCTCGCCGTGCACGACTGGCTGTCGCTGCGCCTCTCTGGCGTCTACTACGGCAACGGTGTCCCGCACGGCGACGGCAGCCCGGTCGTCGTCGTGCCGGGCTTCCTCGGCTCTGACCGCTACCTGGTAACGCTCTATCGCTGGCTGAGGCGCATCGGCTACCGTCCCTACTACTCGGGTATGGGACGCAACATGCGCTGCCCCGATCTGCTGGTCGAGCGCCTCCTGCGTACGGTCGAGCAAGCGCACGTCGACACCGGCCTCCGGGCGCGGATCGTCGGCCACAGCCTGGGCGGCACGCTGGCGCGCGCCGTCGCCGCCCGTGCGCCCGAGCAGGTGGAGCAGGTGATCACACTGGGCTCGCCGCTCGCGTTCGCCCGCGTGCATCCCCTCGTCTTCGCGGCGGCGGGCATCGTCCGCGCGAACGTGCGCCGCGGCCCGACGCGTCCCCCCGAGTGCTACACCGAGGCGTGCAACTGCGCCTTCGTCCGGTCGGCCGGCATGCCGCTTCCGGCTTCCGTGCGCGGCGTTTCCATCTACACCAGGCGAGACGGCGTTGTCGACTGGCGCTGCTGCCTCGATGAGACGGGCCACCCCAACATCGAGGTCAAGGGCACCCACCTTGGCCTGGCGTTCAATCGCGACGTCTACAGCGAGATCGCGCGCCAGCTTGCCGCCCGCGAGACCTGACCGGATCTCTGCTCCAGCCTTCGTCGCCTGCGCCCCCGCGCTTCCTGCTCGTCCTCGTCCGCCGCGCTCTGGTGCCGTCCTGAACGGCGGTTCTGCTTCTCTCCGATCGGGTTCCGGCGGACAGGCTGACTCTGAAGCAAATGCTCTACCGCCGCTGAACGTGTCCGCGCGCTGCTTTCTTGGGCGCCTACTGTGGGCATGGCGCGTCACCCGGAGGTGGAGAGACGTGGTTTATAGTCCGTCGGTCACCTATCCTCTACCTCAATCCCGTGGAAGGACGCTCTGTCGGCGAATGGTCGCGGCGACCAACTGGGAATGCGATTTGAGCGATAGCGGTTGAGGAGGCGGGCACTGTACGTGGGCGTCCGACGACGCCACCCTCTCAGGAAGGCTACGTAACGACGGCACTCTTTGGACGAATGACGTGCGGTCATCACGATGATAGTGGACCTGTGCACCTAACTGCACTGGGCTTCGCATCGTCGCAGAAGCTAGAATCGAATCAGAGGACGTGCAGCACCAGCTTGCACCACACCAGTACAACTGGGGGTCAGGAGGTCGCTGGTTCGAATCCAGTCGCCCCGACCAGTTCGCAATGAGACGCACGTCCTCGGTGCTGCTTCGCGCGGTTCGAGGACGTGCTATATCCCGAACGCCGCCCGGACGGTCGTGCCGGCGCCGGGCGTCGACGAGACGTGCAGCTCGCCGCCCGCCTCTCGGGCGCGCTCGTGCATGCCGATGATGCCCCATTTCCCCGGCTTCGCGAAGTCGGACGGATCCTGCGGCGGCACGAACCCTCTCCCGTCGTCCCGGACCTCAAGCTCGATGCGCTCCCGCTCGTACGCGATGTGGACCTCGACGCGCGACGGCTGGCCGTGGCGCTCCGCATTGTGGACCGCCTCCTGCGCGATGCGTAGCATCGCCAACTCGACGCCATGCGGCGCACGGCGCGGCGTCCCCGTCACCGCCACGTTCGTCCGGATCGACGAGTGCGCCGCGAGGTCCGCCAGCAGCCGTTGCACTGCCGGCGCCAGGCCCAGGTCGTCGAGCAGCGGCGGCCGTATGCCGCGGATGAGCACCCGCAGCGTCCCCACGATCTCTTCCGCGTGCTCCCGCGCCTGCCTCAGGCTGCCGGCGAGCTGGGGCGATATCCCGCCGGAGCGATCTTCCAGCTCGTCGAGTTCGCGGCACAACAGGACAAGCGACTGCACCGTTTCGTCGTGTATCTCCTGAGCGATCCGGCGCCGCTCGTCCTCCTGGGCCTCGTGTACCTGGGCCGTGTACGTCTCCAGGCCGATTTGCCGCCGTCGTTGCTGCGTGACGTTTCGCAGCACGACCTGCGTCGTCGGCGTGTCTCCGTCGAGCGGCGTGCACAGAGGTTCCACCCACGTCTCGTTCGTCCCGCGCTCGCCCAGCGCTATCGCGTGCGGCCCGCTGTCCGGATGGGAAACCTGGTCCATGATGTGCCGCGCGGCCTCCGGCGGGAAGACTTCGCTCACGTGCCTGCGATCGAGTTCCTGCCGCGGCGGCTGCACCAGCGCGCGGGCGGCGGCGTTGCATTCGACGATCAGGCCGGAAGCGTCCAGCACGAGCATGCCCTCTCGCGCGGATTCGAACAGCTCGCGGTACCGCATCTGCGACAGCTCCAGCGCGCGCGAGACCGCCGCCACCCGCGCGTACGCTCGCCGTTCCTGGTCCACCCGCATCCCCAGAAAGACGGCCGCGAAACCGACGAAGCTCAACTGGGCGATCTCGCCGTACCGCTCAAACCCGGAATGCCAGAAGAACGTGTTAGGCATCGTGAGGATGGTGCACCAGACCGCCGTGGCGACGGACCCTCGCATCCCGAAACTCACCGCGGCAACGACGACCGGCATGAAGAAGAGCGAGGTCGGCACGAAGCAGAGCAGGTCCGTACGCGGCATGGAGCTGATCCGCTCCAGCGCGTTGTGGAGCCCTGCGACGCCGAACACGAGGCCCTGGATCAGCCAGAACCGGCGATCCTTGAGCGGAGCGCTGACAGCGGCGCGCATCGTGTCGCCGAGTCGCTGGAGCGACCCGGGTGCAACCCCCGTTCGCAGCGGTGGCCGCGCGGCCAGTTCTACGTGTGTGCCCATGGCGACCAACCGCCCTCGCTGAACCAGCCCTTCGACGCCGCAAACATCGCCGCTTCGGTGCGCGAGCGCATGTTGAGCTTGCTTAGGATGGCGTTCAGGTGCCCTTCGACGGTCCGGATGCTCAGGCTGAGCTCCGCCGCGATCTCCTTGTTCAGCCGCCCCAGGCACACCAACCTGAGAATGTCCATCTCCCGTGGCGTCAGCATCTGCTCCTCCGGCAAGGAGTCGAGATTCTTCGCGAACAGGCGCGCCAGCTTGCCGGCGATCGCGGGATGGAGCACAACTTCTCCCATGCGGACGCGCCGGACGGCTTCGATCAGCTCGTTGGCCCGGACCGTCTTCAGGAGATAACCGGAGGCGCCGGCCTTGAGGACCGCCGACACGTACTCATCGTCGTCGTAGGCGCTGAGCACGAGGACCGCGACGTTTGGAGCCTGTTCGCGGATTCGCTGCGTGGCATCGACGCCATTGAGGATCGGCATACGCACGTCCAACAGCGCGACGTCCGGCTGCAGCCGCAGCACCACCTCCACCGCGGTCGCGCCGTCACCCGCATCCCCGACGACCACAATGTCGGGCTGCGTCTCGAGGATCTTGCTGGTGCCCTCCCGAATGAGCGTGTGATCGTCGGCGATGACCACCCGCAGCGTCGTCGCGGCCGCCAGAGCTGACACTTCGGCCATAGCACACTCCAAGCCCGTATTTACACGTAGTAAGCGCCCGCGAGCGCCTCTCGTCATGTATCTGAGGGCATAAGCCGCTTGCCTTGACGCAGGTGGATCTGCGCGTCCCCGCTGGAGCGGTACCACGCATGCCAAACGTCATGGATACGGGCACAATCCTTCTGACAGGTACGCGGCTTCTGCGAGCGGCGGTGAACGGCATCCGGACGCAGCGCCAGCCGGCGCGGTCGGGGATGCAATTGGCAGCAAGGCGGCATCAGCAGCGACGAGATAACTCGTCCAAGTGAGAGTGGAGCCCGTCGATGCCCATCTCCAGAAGGGAGCTGCTGCAGGCGCTCGGAGCCGTGGCCGTGTTCGTGCTCACCGGCGAGGTCGGCTGGTCCACGATGCGGGACGTGAACAGCCAGCCGGCGATAGCCGCCCCCCCGGCCCCCGGCGGCGACGTGCCAAAGGAGCAACATCAATGGGCGGCGGTCGTCGATCTCCGACGCTGCGATGGCTGCACGTACTGCACCGATGCATGCCAGACGACCCACTTCCTCCCCAAGGAGATGGAGTGGATCAAGATCTACGAGGTGCAGGACACCAACGGCAACCGGTTCTTCATGCCTCGCCTCTGCATGCAGTGCGAGAACCCTCCCTGCCTGAAGGTGTGCCCGGTCGCCGCAACCTTCAAGAGCTCCGAAGGCGTCATCCTGGTGAATCAGGACCGCTGCATCGGGTGCCGCCTGTGCATGGCGGCCTGCCCCTACGAGGCACGCTACTTCAACTTCCGCCAACCGCCTCGGCCTCCGAAATCGTTCGACAACCCGATGCCGGAGTTCCCCGTGCCGCAGCGGAAGGGGACGGTCGGGAAGTGCGTCCTCTGCGTGCACTACGTCGATCAGGGCAAGTTGCCCGCCTGCGTGGAAGCCTGCCCGATGGGCGCCCTCTACATCGCCGACCTCAACACGCGCGTCATGACGAACAGCTCGGGTGAGACGTACGAAATGTCGCGTTATCTCAGCGAAAACGACGGCTTCCGCCTGAAGGAAGAGCTGAACACCAGCCCGCGTGTGTGGTACGTCGCGGGCCACGGACAGACGATAGAGGGCCAGCACTGGAGCTAGCGTACGGTGGCACTGCAGCAACAAGAACAGATTGACCTCGAGGAAGCCGCCATGCGGCCGATCATGCGGCCCGGCCAGTTCTTCTGGGTGGTCGTCGCGGGTTTGTCGACCCTCGTTCTGCTTGCGCTCATCGCCTATCTTGAGCAACTCAAAGAGGGACTCGGCGTCACGGGGTTGAACCAGCGCGTGTCGTGGGGCTTCTACATCAGCGACATGGTCTTCTTCATCGGCGTCAGCTACGGCGGCGCCATGACGTCCGCCATCTTGCGTCTCACCAACGCCCCCTGGCGCGCGCCGCTCTCACGCCTGGCGGAGACGATGGCGGTGATGTCCGTGCTCGTCGGCGCGGTCTTCCCCCTGATCGACATGGGGCGCCCCGAGCGGATGATCTACCTGTTCCGCTACGGCCAGGTGGGTTCGCCCGTGCTCTGGGACGTCATCGCGGTAACTACCTACCTGACGGCCGGCGCTGTCTTCCTCTACCTGCCCCTCATCCCCGACATCGCGGCCTGCCGGGATCGACTCGGGCCGGCCGCCGGGCGGGTGCGCGAGTTCCTGTACGACCGGCTCGCCCTGGGCTGGCACGGCACGCCTGCCCAGAAGCACGTCCTGGAATGGGGCACGACGGTCGTGGCCATCGTGATCATCCCGCTCGCCGTGTCCGTCCACTCCGTGCTGGCGTTCCTCTTTGGCGTGACTTCGCGTCCTGCCTGGGACAGCACGATCCTGGCCCCGTACTTCGTCCTCGCGGCGATGTTCTCCGGGGTCGCCACCGTGATCCTGGTGACGGCGGCCTTCCGCTGGGCATACCACCTCGAAGCGTACATCGAGGAGAAGCACTTCAAGTATCTGGCGTACATCATGATGACCCTCGGCGCCGGCTACGGGTACTTCATGTTCGCGGAGTACCTCACCGAGGGCTACAAGATGCACCAGGGCCCGGGGTCGATCCTCGAGTTGCTCCTGGTGGGCCGTCTGGCACCGTTCATGTGGCTCTTCGGGGTAGGCGGGCTCATCGTGCCGATACTGCTCGTCGCCCTGCCTTGGACACGGAATGTTGCGGGCATCAGCGTGGCGGCCCTGGCCGTCGTGCTGGCGATGTGGCTCAAGCGATTCCTCATCGTCGTGCCGGGATTGGCACAGCCCCTGATGCCGTCTTCGGTGGTGATCTACTGGCCCAGCCGCGTCGAGATCGCCATCACGCTGGGCGCCGCGGCGGCGATTCCGCTACTGATGATGCTCTTCTTCCGGCTGTTCCCCATCATCTCGATCTTCGAGATCGAAGAGATCGCGGCAACGGACACGACCCATCACGAAGAGGCCGCAATCGGCGCGGCAGGGTAGGTCATGCGTATGAGGAAACTCGCCGTAATCATCGCAGCGCTCGTCGCGCTGACGCTGACCTTGTCGGCAAGCGGCTCGGCGAGGGCAGAAAGTCCGGTCGGCGGACGCACTCCGGCGCTGTTGCGGGGCGTGACGCTGACCGACCAGGCCGCGGGGCAAGCCACCGTGACGCTCTCGGCGAAGCTCTCGGCCGACGACGGCACGCCTGCGCGCGGCGAGCAGGTCGTGTTCTATGAGCTCTCGAGCGTCTTCGGCGAACGGCTGATGACGCTCGGCAGTGCCATGACGGATGCCACCGGCACCGCCTCGTTGCCGTACGAGCCGACCTGGAAGGGCCAGCACACGGTTGTAGTCCGCTATGGCGGCGACAGCGAATACACCCCCGCACAGACGACGTTCCGCTTCCAGTCGACAGCACCGCCGCACGTGCATCAAAACGCCCAGTTCGGACTGGCAACGCCGCGCAAGTGGGCTCCTCTCGGCGCGGGGCTCGCCGTCCTCGGGGTGTGGGGCGTGCTCGGCCTGGTCTTGGTGCGGACCGTGCTCGGCATTACGGCCGCCGCGCCGGCGACGGCTCCCGCAACAGCGTTCTGGACATCACGGAGGTCGTTCCGCCAGGTTTCCCTTGGCCCCGCGCTCCTGAGCCCCCTAGTCCTCGCGTTGGCCGCTCTGACGGCGGCTGCCCTGTTCGTCGGGCTGGTCCTGCCGCGCACCCACGGAAGCGAGGCGGGTCTGGCGGCTCCCGCCGCCGTGTCCGACGCGAACGGCGTGCAGAGTGACGTCCTCGCCGCTCAGGTCGTTCCCACGGCCCCGTCTGCTGGAACCGACGCGCAGAGCGGCCGCGTCCTCGCCGCTCGGGTCGTTCAGTCCATCCCCGCCTTCTCGACGGACGAAGAGGGCAACCTGACGCCCAATTCGCCGGACCTCCCGGCGGCCGTGGCGGTCGTGAACGACCACATATTCGTCCTGGATACCAACCACGGGCGTGTCCTGACGGTGACGGCGGATGGACAGCTTGCCCGGACCTTCGAGAGCGACCCGGATGGCCAGACGTCAGTCGCGCACGCCTTGGCGATGACCACTCACGAAGGCGAGATCTACGTCGCCGCGCCACTGTTCGGAAACATCGTTCAGCTTTCCACGGCAGGGCACGTCGATGGAGTGATCCAGCCGCTGTTGCCGAAGGCAGCGCTCCCGTTTCAGCCTGCGGGCATAGCCGTCACGGAGCAGGGCGACATCTGGCTGAGCGACCCCGGCAACCATCGCGTCGTCCTCGTGAGTGGAAGCGGCGTGCTTCGCGCCACTATCGCCCGCGCTACGGCCGCTTCAGGAAGCGAGGGCTTCGATACGCCTGGCGGCATCGCGCTCGACGGCAGCGGCCGCCTGTGGGTTGTGGACATCGGGAACCACGACATCAAGGAATACTCCTCCCAGGGCACGTTCGTTTCAGCGATTGGACACGACCAGTTGTCGATGCCGCAGGACGTTGCCGTGGACGGAAGCGGCCGCGTCTTCGTCACCGACCGGGCTCTTCGGGAGATCCGGGTGTTCGGGTCCGACGGAGCGTTTCTCGGGTCGATCGGCAAGTCTGACGGCGCGGCCGGCGGGCCGTCTGATTCCGGCCTCCAGTACCCCAGCGGCATTGAGATCAGCGGCGACCGTCTCTTCGTGATGGACCGCCTGTCAGGATTGTTCGTGTTCCAGTTGGAAGCGCCGTGATGCGTCGAGGTCCAGGTACACGCACCCCTTCGACGGGAGAGGATGGCGCCGGCGATCCGTCGCGCAGTCCATGAAGCATCTGGCGACAATCGCGGCTCTGGCTCTCGTGGCGCTCGCGACGCTCCTGGTGCTCGGCGAAACGACGGCGTTCGGCGACGAAAAGGGAGTGGCCGGCACGAAGCATGACGTGGCGATCCCGGGCACCCCGGTCTGCGTCAATTGCCACATACCGCACGAGGCAGGGGCAGAGGTCCTCTGGGCGGCCAAGCCGAATACCAGCGGGCCGTTCGCCGGTCTGAGGCCTCTTTGCTTCAGCTGCCACGACGGGACCGTCACGACGATCGGCACGTTCGCGTTCGATCTGTCCCGGCCACTTCATCTGAGAAGCTCGGGGGTCAGGGGCGCCGACTGCGATCGCTGCCACGACGTTCACGGCACGCCCTACGCGAAATTCCTCAAGCTGCCCGGCGGCGCAGACTTCTGCCGCAACTGCCATGAGAAGGCCGGGCCGGTGAACCACCCGGTCGACGTCAACGCCCGCGCGCTCGGCATAAACCCCGACGACAGCTCGTGGGACCCGTACCAGGGGGACTTTTCCGGCACCCGCCTCTGGAACGCGGACGGGACCGGGCCCGGCGATTACGTGAAATGCCTCAGTTGTCACGCCACCCACGGCGGGACGCCCGACACGCAATTCAACACGATGCCCATCGGCACGTTGTGTCAGAACTGCCACAAGAAGTAACGGAAAGAGACGAGGTGCCCCGTTGCAGACCGGTTCCTATGGCATGTGGGGTGCGGAGCACCTGCTTCCGGCTGAGCGTCACAAGAAGCTGCTGACGCTCGCCGCACTCGGACTGCTCAGCCTCGCCACGGCGGCCTACATACTGCCAACATTGCTCGTCGGCAGCGGGACGACCGGCGTCAAGGTTTCTCGCCTCGTGTATCCCGCATCGCTCGTCCAATCCATCGACAAGCCGGTCGATGAGAACTGGACGATACCGGCGGACGCCGTGGCGGTTGGCGATGCCACCTTCGTACTGGACACCGGCAACAACCGGATCGTCAAGCTCAGCCCGGATGGACACGTGCTGGCGACCTACGGCCCGCACCTCGGCACGGAGACAGCCCTCCAGATGCCCATGGCGATCGCTTCCGACGGTCGAAGTCTGTTCGTCGCCAACTCGTTGGCGGGGGGAGTGCTGGTGCTGGATCTGTCCGGACAGGTCCAGCAGGTCTTGCCATTGCCGGCCGGCGTGAGCGGCAAGGCCGCGCGGCCCATCGGCGTGGCCGTCTTACAGGGCGGGGGCCTCGTCGTATCTGACGCGGACAACGATCGGGTGTTCCGGCTCGACGTACAGGGCAATGTCCTCTGGATCGCGGGGACCGGAACGCGTGCCGGCAACGAGGAGGGGTTCAACGTGCCCGGCGCCCTCGCCGTGGATGCTGCCGGCGACGTGTTCGTCGCCGACACGCTCAACGCCCGCGTGGTGGAGCTTTCGCCGGGCGGGGCCTTCCTCCGCCAGTTCGGGCGGCGCGGAGACACGGCGGGGTTGCTTTCGCGTCCGAAGGGCGTGGCAGTTGACGGCGCGGGCCGCGTCTTTGTGAGCGACGGGCTGCTGGCAGCCGTGGAAGTGTTCGCGCCCGATGGCACCTACCTCGGCTTGATCGGCAGGCGAGATGCGCGAGACATCAAGTCCATCTCGCTGTTCACGGCTCCGGCGGGACTGTCTATCACGCGGGGTTCGCTGCTGGTGACGGACCGCTACGCTGGCATCCTCTCGTTCGACCTCTCCGGCGCGCGCCACACCTCCGCGGGAGGAAGACAGCCCTCCCCGGCCGATCCGGCCGCAACGAATTAAGCCAGGCGCAGCTTGATGGTCTCCGGCCCTACGCCGCCGCGTCCTGCTCGTCCAAGCCCTCGTCCACCTCCGTTGGCAGCGCACCGCGCTGCCACAGCCGGACGAACGCCTGCACCACCTGCGGGCTGAACTGCGCACCCGACCACGCCTCAATCTCCCGCACTGCCGCCGAGGCCGGGCGCCCCGAACGGTACGGTCGGTCATTCGTCATCGCGTCGAAACAGTCCGCCACCGCCACGATCGTCGCCGCCTCCGGGATCGCCTCACCCGCCAACCCGAACGGGTACCCGGTCCCGTCCCACCATTCGTGGTGCGCCTGCGCCACCTCCGCCGCCAGTTCGAATCCGGGCCGCCCGCGCAGGAACTCCGCCCCCCACACCGTGTGCCGCTGCATGATTGACCGTTCGTCCCGGTCCAGGCGCTGCGCGCTCGAAAGCAGCGCGTCCGGCATCCGGATCTTGCCGATGTCGTGCAGCACCGCCGCCAGCCCCAGCGCCGCCGCCGCCTGCTCGCCGTACCCTACCTCCCGCGCGATCGCCTCGCTGATCGCCCGGACCCGCTGCAGGTGCCGCCCCGTCATCGCGTCGTGCGCCTCCGCCGCGGCCGCGAGCATGATCACCGTCTCGACATGCGCCCGCTCCAGGCGTGTCGATGTTGCCGCCATGCGCACGATCGCAGTCACCTGCCCCGCAACTGCTGTCAGGAACTGCGCGTCGCGCGAGCTGAACGCCCGCGTCCGCCCGCTCCACACCGACAGCACGCCCACAAATTCCTCCTGCCAGAACATTGGCACGATGATCCCGGAGCGCGCGTTCGTCGCTCGCGCCAGCTCGTGCTCCAGCGGCGTTAGGCGCTCGTCTCGGCTGACATCTTCGAGGATCACCGGCAGCCGGCTGTTCTTCAGGATTGGCCCGAGCGCCGGATGCTCCGGTAGGATGTGCCGCTCCTTGAGCCACGCCGCGCCGATCTTCAACGCCTCCGCGCTGAAGTGCGCGTCCGATGCCGCGCCGAACGACGCCCCGAGCACGTCGGGGTCGAACACCTCGAAGTTCACGAAGTCGTACCCCGCGCCGATCGACAACTGGCGCGCCACCAGCCGCAGCTTGTCCTCCGGGCTTCCGGGCGACGTCAGCAGCGGCATGATCTCGCCGACCATGCGCGCCTCACGCTCGCCGCCCAGCGACCGCGCCGCGCTCGAGCCCGCGGCCACCGGCGCTCGTTCCTCACGCCGTAGCGCGTACATCGCGCTGTCCGCCAGCTTGATCAGGTCTTCGACACCTTCCGCCTCCGTGGGGTACACCGCGAAGCCCATGCTGATCACGACCGGCACCCGCAGTTCCTTGCTCAGCACCGGCACCGGCCTCTGGGCGAGGTCCGCCTTGACACGGTCGCGGTAGCGCTCGGCGGCGCTGCGGTCGGCCCCCGGCAGCACCGCGACGAACTCGTCCCCCCCGTAGCGTCCGACGACCGCGCCGTCCCGCTCCAGCGCGGTCGCCACCGCGGCGAGCGCGGCGTCGCCGGCCTGGTGCCCGTATATGTCGTTCGTTGCCTTCATCCCGTCAACGTCGACCATCGCTACGGTGAATCCCACGCCCTCGTCGCCTGTGCGGGCGATCAGGTCGCGCACGACGTCGGTGATCGCCGCATGGTTGAGCGTGCCGGTGAGAGCGTCGCATTCCGCACGCTCGCGCAGCACCGCCTCCGCTCGCTTCCGCTCGGTAACGTCGCGGAAGCTCCACACGCGCCCGATGACGCCTCCGTCGCGCAGCAACGGCCGCGAGTAGCTTTCAATGACGCGCCCGTCCTTGAAATGAAGCGCCTCGTAATGCTCGTTGGCCGTCACGTACAGTGTTCGCAGTCTGTCGAGGAACCCCTCGGCGTCGTCCAGCTGGCGTGAGATCAGTTCCGCGAGGCGCGTGTTGTCGCGCCGGTCGATGACGTCATTCGGGACGTGCCAGATCTCGCGGAACAGCGCGTTGGTGTGGACCAGACTGCCCTCGCACATCGCCAGCAGTCCATCGGTCGTCGACTCGATGGTATTGCGCAGGATTTCCTCGTTCGCCTGCAGCGCCGCGTTCGCCTGCTCCAGCTCGCCTGTCCGCTCCGCGACCCGCGCCTCCAGCTCCGTGTTCGCCTCCTGCAGTTTGGCGCGCACGGCCAGCAGGTCGTCCTGCGCCCGGACGGCCGTATCGCGCTCGATGCGGAGCTGGCGGCCCACCCAGTTCACCCAGAGGTAGATGCTGTAGAACACGCCCGCTGCGCCCGCGCCGGTCGTCACCACGAACTGGCCGTCCCGATAGCTCGCCGGCCCGCCCTGCAAGTACGTGTAGTACGGCAGCACGCCGGTCGCCTCCAGCACCACCAGGGTCAGGAACGCGAGCGCCGCGCCCGTGGTGTAGATGAGCCCGCGCTTCATGTCCAGGAACGTGTTCGTGAAGATGAGCCCGAACACGTAGGCGAATGCGCCCAGCCATGCGACGCCGCCCAGGAAGTACACCATCGTCGTATGGAACACCACCTCGGCGGCGAGCATGAAGTAGTGCGCCAGCTCGATCTGCCGCACCGAGCGCAGGATCGTGACGCCGCGCCAGTACGCGAGGAAGAACGCCGCCTCACAGCACAGCAGGGCGAGGAACGGCACGGGCATCGGGATGTGCGCGAGCCAGAGCAGGGTCCAGAGGCCGATGAACAGGCCGATGACGACCAGCCGCGCCAGCGCCTGCGGCGTCTGCTCGCGCCGGCGCGCGCTGACCCGGTCGAGGACGCGCGCGTCCGGACTTGAAGAGACGGCGCCGGTGATCATCCAGTGATTATCGGTTAATCAGCAGTGACGGTTGACCCGTCAAGGATGAGGAAGGATTGGGCACTCGCACTTGTCATAACCGATGCCGTGTGCGGCGGCTGCGCTGCCCCGCCGGAGTTGCGCCGGAAGGCCCGAAGCGCCGCCGCCATTTCCCCGGGGGCGCCAAGCAGGCGCGAACACACGGCCTCCCTGCCTCCCGCCCCCGGCCGGCCGTCCCACCCCCCGCCTGGGTGACATCGTCCGTTTGGAGCTTGTCGGCGCCCGCCGTACCCTCGTCGTGGCCCGCTCCGCGTTGCGGCCGCGCCCATGCGTGGTGGTGCCGCCCCATCAAGCTCTGTTCGACCGGCGGCGTGCTCTCGCCCACGGACGAGCCCGGCCACACGCAGTTCACGCCGGACGAGATTGCCGTTGCCGTCGAGGAGGCGCGCGCCGCTGGGAAGACCGTGATGTCGCACGCGCAGGCGAACCAGGGGATCAAGAACGCCGTGTGCGCGGGCGTCGAATCAATCGAGCACGGCATCTTCCTCGACGACGAGGCCATCGAGGAGATGAAGCGCCGCCGCACCTTCCTGGTGCCGACGCTCGTCGCGCCGGTGTGGGTCATCCGCAACGCGGAGAGGATGCCCGGCAGCGTTCTCCCGCAGTCGCTCCGCAAGTCGAAGGAAGTGATGGAGGACCACAAGGCCAGCTTCGGGCGCGCAGCCGCGGCCGGCGTCCGCGTCGCCATGGGTACCGACAGCGGCGTCGGCCCGCACGGTCACAACGCGGAAGAGCTGGAGCTGATGGTCGCCGGCGGGCTGACGCCGCTGCAGGCGATCGTCGCAACGACGAAGACGGCGAGCGAGTGCGTCCACATGGCTGACCAGATCGGCACGATCGAGCCGGGCAAGCTCGCCGACCTGCTCGTCGTCGTCGGAGACCCGCTGGCGGATATCAGGATACTGCAGGACCGCGAGCGCATGGCGCTGATCATGCAGGGAGGCCGTGCGCACAAGGACACGCTCGGGCGGCGCGCCGCGGCCGGCGCCTGATCACACCTTGCCGACGAGGCTCCGCAGGAGCCCGCGCGTCCGCGCCAGCGACGCCTCGTGGTCGTCGCCGGTCGCGAAGATCGGCGCCACGAAGTCCGTCGCGCCCGCGCTCGCGACATCGCGGATCTGCCGCTCGACGGCAGCCTCGTCGCCGACGATGGCGACGTCAGCGGGTCCTTCGGCGCCTTCCCTGTCCAGCATGCGCCGGTAGTTGGGCAGCGACCCGTAGACCCGAAAGACCTTGCCCGCGGCCTCGCGTGCGGCAGGGATATCGTCGTGCACGCAGATCGGCAATCCCACTGCGATCCGCGGCTGCGGGCGCCCCGCTTCGGTTGCGGCGGCGGTGATCTTCGGGACCACGTGTGACGCGACGGTCCTGATGCCCGCCATCCACGTCACCGCGCCGTCCGCCATCGCGCCAGCCAGCCGCAGCATGCGCGGCGCGAGCGCCGCGATGAGCACGGGCATGGGCCGCGCGCCCGCCACCTGGAGGCCCGCGTTCACACGGTACAGATCGCCGTTGAAGGCGACACGCCCCTTGTGAATGAGCGGCATCAGCACGGACAGGTATTCCTGCATGTGCCGCGCGGGATGCTCGTACGACAGGCCCCACATTGATGCGATTACGACCTCGTGCGAAAGCCCGACACCCAGCACGAAGCGGTTACCCGTCGCGGACTGCACCGTCATCGCCTGCTGCGCCATCACGTAAGGGTGGCGCGGGAACGTCGGCACGACGCCGGAGCCGATCTCGATGCGTGACGTCAAAGCACCCGCCATAGCGATCACCGTCATGGCATCGACGCCCATCACCTGCCCGAACCAAGCGGTATCGAAGCCGTCCCGCTCCGCCTGCACGGCCTGCCCCGCCTGCTCGACCGGCGAGCCGCCGCCCACGATGTCGCCGAGCATCAAACCGATCCGCATGTCACAGCCCCTTCAGGAAGTTGATCAGCGCCGCGTTCACTTCGTCCGGACGCTCCTGCTGCGTCCAGTGACCCGCGCCAGGGAGCATCACGACGCCGGGGAGGTGCGGAACGTGCTGCTTCATCGCCTCGATGCCGCCGGGGTTCATCGCGATCACACCGTCACGGTCCCCGGCGATGAACAGCGCCGGCTGTTGGATCTTCGCGCCCTCGAGCTGCGGCAGCTCCTCCCAGTCGCGGTCCATGTTGCGGTAGCGGTTCAGGCCGCCTCGAAAGCCTGTGCGCTGGAACTCTCGGGTGAAATAGTCCAGATCTTCCTGCGTCAGCCAGGCCGGGAGCGCCGGCGGCTCCGGCAGACCCTCCAAGAACTTGGCGTCTTTCGGCTTGAGCCAGAAGGTACCCTCGCGGGGCGCGTCGCCTGACGCAGCGTAGAGGAACAGCCGCATCGACCTGCGCACGTCCGCCTCCAGCTCTGCCTCGGCCACACCCGGTTGCTGGAAGTAGAGGATGTAAAAGAAGTTGTCGGCGAAGACCTGCTCCATTATCCGCGTCGGCGGCACGGGCCCGCGCGGCAGGAACGGCACGCTCAACCCCGCGACGGCGCGGAAGCGGTCGGCGTACAGGATTGCGCTCGTCCACGCGATCGGCGCTCCCCAGTCGTGACCGACGATTACGGCCTCCCGTTCGCCCAGCGCCCCGACAAGACCTGCCATGTCGGCAGTCATGTTCTTCATGCTGTACGCCTCGATCGGCCCCGGGGCGTCCGTGCGGCCGTAGCCGCGGACATCCGGCGCGACGGCGTGATAGCCGGCGTCGGCGAGCGCCGGGAGCTGGTGGCGCCACGAGTACCACGACTCCGGAAAGCCGTGAACCAGCAGCACGAGCGGTCCCTCCCCCGCCTCGGCGATGTGCATGTTGATGCCGTTTGTC
>Ga0153916_10000332_pt1 | contig 31336 bp, 21 predicted proteins | sample Opewatmetagenome_FD_109642 | JGI IMG/M metagenome (GOLD analysis project Ga0153916, IMG submission 109642) | Freshwater wetland microbial communities from Ohio, USA - Open water 3 Core 3 Depth 4 metaG | ecosystem: Environmental > Aquatic > Freshwater > Wetlands | place: USA: Ohio, Lake Erie...
CTATCAGATTGGATGGGCGGAGGAGTAGCCTCTCCAACAAACTACATAGTTGCATTGCCCACACCTAATCAACTATCGAGATCATGGGGAGAAATAAGCGACTTAGGCGACGGCACATGGACCTGGGACGAGATATTCAGCATGGTGGTTCGCGTTGAATTCCAACTGAATGGAGCAGCCTCTGATGGTAGACCATTCAGATTCTATGAAATCTGGCTAACAGTGTACCCCTATGCGCCACCGAACGGTGGCTCAACTGTATCAGTGCAACCGGCAAACGTTGCGAATCTTCCTTTCGAGGATGGAACAGGTGTAGGCACATTCTTCATTGACATATACGCCCACAACATGGTCTATGACACCAACGGACTCCAAATTGCTGAGTTCGCACTTACCTTTGATCCAACAGTTATGGCAGTCTGGGAGGACAACATCAATTTCATCGAGCCTCCTGGAAAGTACGTCTACTGGCCCTGGACAACTGAGAACTGGTTCACATATGATAATGCTATAGGTCAAATAAGCGCATCACTAGCGATTCCAGTGGCTCACGTACTCGTTGACTATGGATTGCAAGGCAGCTTTCCAGTAGCACGAATATGGTTCGCTGTCTTAGACACGACAGGAGAGGGAACTTCACCGTTCCACTTTGATGTCTCTACAATGGTTGCTCCAGGCGGCATCTACATCGAAAACGTAGCAAGCGACGGTCAATACGGCGGTGTTGTTCCCGAGTTTCCATTCGGAATGACATTGCTGCTCACAGTTGCACCATTGATTGCTATAGCCTATGTGTGGCGAACCCGCAAACAAAGGAGAGCGTGATACACATGAAAGCAAAATCCCTAACTATAGTGGTCGCATTCGGGCTACTTGCCATAATCAGCGGAGCCTTCCTACTGACCTCACAAGGACAAGAACCCTTAGACGCCGTAATCAAATTCGACCCCAACTTCATCGAATGGGACACTTTCGGACCACCAACATGGAAGGTGTGGATACAAGCTCCTGCCTCCGCTTGGAACGCACGGTACGTCGACGGCTCATCTGTCCTATTTGAGCACACGGTTCCAGCAATAGACGGCTACTACGAGAATGGCAAATGGATCGCCATATTTGACGGGCAAGCAATCTTCAACATACTAAGCTCGAAAATAGGACACATGGGAGTACCCCCCGACATCTCAACCAAAACACCAGTTCACTACTACTTCACCGTGTCAGGCACACTAGTTGGAGCAAAAGGCTATCCAGATGGAACACCATTCGAAGGCGAAGGCTGGATCGCAGTAAGGTTCGTTAACGGATTTCCAAGCCCCCCTCCACCAGCCCCATAGGCTGACCCCCCTCTTTTTTATTTTCGTCAATCTTCCGGCGGCTATTTAATGAGAGTGGACCCCACGCCTACGCAATCAGTCTCTCAAGCATTGCGACTAGTCACTCTTAATCCGTCATCATTATTCCTTCTCTTCCTACTTCTCCTCGCAGTCTTTCAAACACCAGTAGTTTTTGTTTATGCACCACCACCAACTGTTCGCCAAGTCCCAAGCACCACTTATCCAACCATACAATCAGCTATAGACGCATCAGCAAGAGGAGACATAGTCCAAGTCTCGCCCGGAACATACCATGAACACCTAACAGTTCCCGTCACCCTACTTACCATAAGAGGAGAAAACAAAGAAACAACAATAATCGACCCAGACATAGACGGTGCCGCAATATCCTTAGAAGCAAACAGCATCACCGTAACAGGATTCACGCTGCGAAACGGAGGATACAACTACGGCATCAAAACAACCAATTACGGCAGCCACAACATAAGCAACAACATCATCGAAGACTTCATCGACGGCATATATCTTTCAGACTCTAATTCCAACATAATCTTCAGCAACACAATATTCAACAACAGCATGCACGCCATAAACTTACGCATATCCTCAGGCAGCCAAATCAATGACAACAGCATCTCTGAAAGCGCCTTCGGCTTATACCTCTACTACACAGATGGAACCATGATCATGCGCAACAACATTTCAAACACCTCATACGGAATATTCGCAGCTTACTCATCCCAAAACACAATCAAAGGAAACACGTGCCAACTAAGCTCAACAGGCATCCAAACCCAACTCTCAGATCATCTAACAATAAGCGACAACATAATAACCGGAGGCATGTACTCCCTGCAACTCCAAACAACCCACTATTCTCAAATCTCCAACAACAGCCTAACACAAGCCTCATACGGCCTCTACCTCGTTAGCTCCAACGGCAACACTATCGTCGGTTCACCATCACTTGGCAACCTCATGGCGAAGAACGACTGGGGACTGGTCCTGTACAACTCTACAGGCAACACAATAATCGACGGCAACACAATAGCACAAAACACATGGGGCATATACCTAACCAGCAACTCCAGTGGAAACACCATATACCACAACAACTTCGTCAGCAACGTGAGACAAGCCTACCAAGACATAGGACTAACAAACACATGGCAAAACCCGCAACTTGAAGGAAACTACTGGAACGACTACAGTGGCTACCCCCCAGCAGCAGGCGTGGACTACTATCCCCTCCCGTATCCCTGGCCAATGCGAAACCTAGCCGTAACAAACGTCGTTGCCGACCAAACCATAATCTACCCAGGAGACCCAGTGAACATTAACGTCACCATACAGAACTTCGGAGTAATCACCGAAATCGTCGAAGTCACAGCCTACTACAATTCAACCGCCATCGAAACAAAAACCACAACACTCACATCAGGCACAGCAACGACGCTCACGTTCAACTGGAACACCACGGACCTCGAAAACGGAAACTACACAACATCCGCAACAATAGAACCCATTCCATACGTCGAAAGCAACTACGCTGACAACACTCTAACAGGTAGCACAGTACACGTTGGACTCGCAGGCGACATCAACCAAGACCACATAGTCGACAACCAAGATTTAATACTGCTCAAACAAGCCTTCGGCGCAGCAGACGGAGACGGCAACTGGAACCCAAACGCCGACCTCAACAATGACAACATGATAAACGCCCATGACCTACTAATCCTCGGCAGAAACTACGGCACACAAATCTAAACATGTGAAGCAACAACTGCACCATAGAATTGAATTCGACTTTTCTTAAATATCCGGACTAAGATAACCATACCAGAGGACAAGGCGTGAAGATTCCCCTAGGACATCCAGACATCGGCAAAGACGAGATTCAAGCTGTAACCGAAACCATGAAAAGCGGCTGGGTTACCCAAGGAAGAAAAGTTGAACAATTCGAAGATGCTTTCGCCAACTACTGCGGAACGAAACACGGAATCGCCGCCAACAGCGGCACAGCCGCCCTCCACCTAGCCCTAGCCGCCTTAGATATCAAACCCGGCGATGAAATCATCACCACACCTCTATCCTGTGTCGCCACAACCAACCCAATCCTATACCAAGGCGCCAGACCCATTTTCGTGGATGTCGAACCAGAAACCTTGAACATCAATCCAGAACTCATCGAAAGAAGAATCACTCCAAAAACAAAAGCCATACTCCCAGTACACCTATTTGGGCACCCTGTGGACTTGGACCCACTGTTAGAAATAGCCCAGAACCACAACATACCCGTAATCGAAGACGCAGCACAAGCCCACGGAGCAAGATACAAAGGAACACGAGTCGGCTCCTTCGGACATACCTCCTGTTTCAGCTTCTATGCGGACAAACTCATAACCACAGTTGAAGGCGGCATGGCACTAACAAACGATCCCGAAACCGCCTACAAAATGCGTCTACTCAGAAGCCTCGGAATGACCAAAGAGAACAAGTTCTACCATCCGGTCCTCGGCTACAACTACAAGATGCCAGATATCAGTGCAGCGATAGGTCTAATTCAATTGCGAAAACTTGATTCCTACATCGAGAAGAAACGCGGAAACATTGCTTACCTGAAAGATCAAATAAACCATTCAAATCTGAAACTGCCCGGGGAATTAGACTATGCCTTCAACGTTTATTACGTTAGCCACGTTCTGGCTGAGAGAGAAAAAGACAAAGAAAAAATCGTGGCTTACCTGACGCGGAAAGAAATAGAGACAAGACCATTACTCTCCTTCATCCCCGAACAACCGCCGTATAAGAAATACGGATATAACCTAAAAGAACTGCGAACAGCGAAAAACGCCCATGAAAAAGGCTTCTACTTCTCAAACTCACCATCACTAACTCAAGAACAACTCAGCTACCTAGCATCAGCTCTGAAAAAATCTGTCGAGGAAACACAACAGTGAATCTTGACAAGGCGCACTTGCTCAGCCATACCCTGTTCGGAAAACACAGAATCGCCTCATTCTACATTTTAGCCTTTGCCCCCATTCTGCTGATTTTCTTCATCGAACCTTTCAATGCAGTAATCTCCTTCTACGGCTTTCTGATTTTCTTCCTGAAAAGCCAAAAACTAACCGAAATCAAAGAAGCAAGTTTCGCTCAGAAGATCCTGGGCCTAGTTGTCATAGTGTGCAGTTTTCTTGCTTCCTTCTTAGTTACTGCCGTTTTTCCTAGTGCAGCCTTCTACGGAGGTGCAAACTATGCCCTTTATCTTCTCGGCATATTCGCAGTCTTCTTCAGCTTCTCCGCCATAAGAGAAGCTCTTGCGCCGTTGTTTCTGGTTGCAGCAACCACTTCAAGTTCGCTTGTATCTGAATCGTTGAAGCCTTTTCTTTCGCCCTTTTCAAACGATTTTGCACACATCATTCTGAGTGTCCTTAATGCATTGGGAGTGCGTGCCCACATTTACTATGCGGGCACGACGCCCGTCATTGCTTTTCCGTCTCTGTCAGGGCGACTAATAGCTGCCGCCTTTGTCTACGAATGCATAGGAGTCTACAGCGCCCTAGTTTTCTCAATCATACTTGTCGTAATCTTGCTAGAAGACTCCAGTAGCGTCAAGATGAAAACAGCTTTTGCCATTGCTGGAATCATGGGCACTTTTGCGTTGAACATAGTTAGAGTCACGATAATTCTTCTAACAGACTATTTCTACGGTTTGGAGGTTGGCGGTAACGTTCACTACATAATAGGTTACATTCTTTTCTCCATATGGCTTGCAGTATTCTTCCTCACCTACTCAAAACGTCAAACCGTAAAAGCCAAACTCACAGGGCTTTGGCACAAGATAAATCCGACACCAGCACCTAAATAGAAGTGATCAAGAACTAAAAATCATCAATGTCACAATGCGTAACATTGCGAAAAGAACCTGCTGATTTTAGGAAGCAACCTTTTATAGAGCCGTCCTCACGTAAATTACGGTGAGCCCCTACATTCTCCATAGGAAAGTGGGCTAATGAGAGGAAGGAAAGGCTGTCGCATTGACGACTAGGCAGGATCTTGTAAAGATCAAATCGAGAGCTTTACGAACGAAAGCATGGTTCCGAGAACTGTCAAGAGTAGAGAGAGCCATCTTAGACCTGACAATAAAATGTGTACAGAATGTTCGCAGCTCTGTGCTGTCTGCGACTATTTCGAGCATTATCGGCAAGATTCTGCAGTCGCTTGAAGCAGCCTTTATGGCAAGAGCAGAAAGGTTGGGGCACGAAGCCGTTGAAACACTCTGCTCCATAGGCAAGAGATGGGGCAACAAATCGTGCATAACTTGGAAGTGTGATGCGTGCTTCATCAGATTTCTTGGAGTCAACGCGCTTAACCTGTAATCACATTCAAGAAGGGAAATCGGCATGATAGTGGCAGGCATCCCCGCCTACAACGAGGAAAAAACCATAGCCAAAGTCATTTTACTTGTCCAAAAGCACGTGGACAAGGTCGTTGTCTGCGACGACGGCTCTGAAGATTTGACACAGGACATCGCCCGAAGACTTGGCGCCGTTGTAGTAAGGCATGAGAAAAATATGGGGTATGGAGCCGCGATTCAGGCGCTTTTTAGGAAAGCCAAGGAGTTGGATGCCGATCTGCTGTTGACAATTGACGCTGACGGACAACATGACGCTGAAGAGATACCCAGACTCTTGCAGCCAATTCTTGAAAACAAGGCAGATATTGTCATCGGTTCAAGATTTCTAAAGCCAAAAAACGGCATGCCCGCTTATCGACGTTTCGGAGTCAAGGTTCTCACAAAGATGACCAACGGCTCGAAAGGCGGTGGTTCTCTCACAGATGGTCAATGCGGCCTCAGAGCCTACAACAAGCAGGCTATTGAATGCCTTGATTTCAACGAATCTGGAATGGGGATAAGCGCAGAAATCATCATGACCGCAAGAAACCATGACTTGAGGATTGCTGAAGTTCCAGTTAACGTCCATTACCATAACTTGGAAACGTCTACCCACAATCCCTTGAGGCACGGCTTAGGCGTACTCTCCACGATTATTCGACTCGTTGTAGAAGAAAGACCATTGTTTTATCTAGGATTGCCAGGTGTCGTTTTCCTCATGGTCGGAGCGTCATTTGGATTGTGGACAGCTCAGCTGTATGCGATTGAACATCGTATAGTAACAAATGTCTTTCTAGTCGCAATAGTTTTTGTCGTACTCGGAGTATTTACCACGTTTACAGCCATCACGCTGTATGCCGTTCTTAGAGTGACACAGAAACTCAAAACGAATCGAACAGACAACGCATAGAGCATGTATTAGGGCTAGAACGCTTTTGCTCAACATTCTGTCTGTTGATCTTGAGGAATTACACCACGCGGAATATGTCAAAGACAGACAACCTAAATACGTGGAAGAGCGGGCTGCCCAAAGCCTTGACAAAACACTTGCACTACTAGGCAAACACAATGTGCACGCGACTTTCTTCGTTGTAGGCGAACTACTTGAGAAATGCCCTCAATTAGCCGAGAGAATCAGAGAAGAAGGACACGAAATCGCTTTTCACGGATACTCACACAAGCGATTGCAGAATTTAGATGCTGATACATTTGAAAAGGAGATATCAATGTTCAACTCATTAGTCAAAGAAAAGTGCCTCGGCTTTCGTGCACCATCCTTCTCATTGAACAATCAAACCATCTGGGCACTACGCGTCCTCGAGAAAAAAGGCTTTGCCTATGACTCGAGCATATTCTCAGTTGCCACACCTCTATATGGGGTTCCTAGAGCACCCACAAAGCCCTATCGACCTTCCTTTGACGACGTCGCTAAACACGATGATAATGGAAAGCTATGGGAGTTCCCTCTACTTACCCTTAAGATGTGGGGCCTGAAGCTCCCAGTAGCTGGAGGCTTCTACTTGCGCCAATGTCCTGTGAGAATGGTTAAGAGGGCAGTCAAGTCAATGAACAAGCAAAACGCCCCAGCGGTTATTTATGTTCACACATGGGAACTCGATTCTGAAACACCTGTCCTGGAGTTGGGGATCTACAGGTCCTACATAACTTATGCAAATATTGAGAAAACGAAGGAGAAACTTGAGTCTCTATTGACCGATTTCGAATTCACAAGCATACGAGACTTTGCAGAAGACGCAAAACTTCTTTAAAGAAACCTGATTAATTGTGAGCCTGAACTCGAATGACTGAAACTCCTAACGAATTGCCCTCTGAATCTGAGATGACAACAGACCTGATGTACAGGCTGACGCGTGCAGCAGAGAAACATGGCTACAAAGGACGATTAGGCGTCATACGATACGGCTTGAAATACTTCGGCAACCACTTACTCAATGAAATGGCTTTGCACCTCCCAGCAATCGACCTTGTAGGGCTACTTCACAGAGCACGTGGAGTGAAAGTTGGCAAAAACGTGTTCATAGGAGAAGAAGTCTTCATAGACACCTTATATCCAGAAATGATAACAATCGAAGACGGCGCATTCCTAGCCGCTAGATGCATAGTGCTTGCTCACATGCGTGACTTAACCACATACAGAAAGGGCATGTGGATAGGAAACTGCCCCCACACGGTCAAACCAGTGAAGGTTGGCAAAGGCGCCAACATCGGAATGGGCACCGTGATATTGCCAGGCGTAACAATCGGACAAGGGGCAATAATCGGAGCAGGCGCTGTGGTTTCTCAAGACATACCTGCTTATACGATTGCTGCTGGAGTTCCAGCAAAAGTCATCAAGCAGATTCCCGCGCCCGAGCAAGAGTAATGGAAGATGCGTCGCTAGATTTCATGAATATTTTAATGACAACAGAATACTATTACGGCAACCCTGACATGGTTCGATTGTCCACCGAACTGGCCAAAAAGGGACACCAAGTTGACGTCTTGACTTCCTTTTCGCCCTCCTTCTATCAATTCGACAGACCTGAAGGAGTGCCCAATGTTGACATTATAGAAGCAAATCCACACATCGACATTGTGAGCCTTCCTTACACTGTCACATTTCCACTAGTACAAGTTGCAAGCTTGATAAGAAAACATGGAATCGATGTGTGCCATTCAGTGATGGCCAGAGCAACAAACTCAGCAACAGTATCCTTCGTTTCGAAACAGCTGAAGAAACCTCACGTTCACACCGTTCAAGGCATAGGAACTGACGTTGAGCGTTTGCACGTCGACTTAATTGCATACGCCTATGACCGAACCATGGTTCGCTTCATCCTAAAATCAGCCAAAAAAGTAATAGTCCTGTCTGAAAGCCTCAAACCATACTCTATCAAGAGAGGCGCAGACCCCGAAAAAATCGTTGTAGTTCCCAACGGAGTAGACTGCTCTTTCTTTGACTCGGAAAGCTCAGAAGCCAGAGAAGGCGCACACATGATTCGCGAGAAATTCAAAATACCAGAAGATGAACTCGTCGTGGGCTACATAGGCAGAATGGTTCCAGTGAAAGGACTGAAATACCTAATCCAAGCGATGAGTGAAGTTCAGAGGAAACATCCTAGCGTGCATCTTCTCATGGTGGGAGACGGCTTCGAAAAAGCAGAATTGCAGGAGACAGCTCAAAAACTTGGCTTAAAAGCACATTTTGCAGGTTGGGGAAAAAACGTTTTGTCTTTCTATGCAGCAATCGACATTTTCGTCTTGCCCTCTCTCCTAGAAGGATTATCCAACTCTCTTCTGGAAGCGATGTCGATGGGTAGACCAATAATAGCAACGTGGGCTGGCGGCAACAAAGACATAATAATCAACGGAAAAAACGGCTTCCTCGTCCCGCCTCAAGACTCGGAATCAATAGCCTCGAACACCATGAAACTAATCGAATCTGAGGTGCTTCGTAAATCCATGGGTCAAGGCAACCGTGAAAGAGCCCTCCGCGAATTCATCTGGGAAAAAACAGTCTCCAGAATCGAGCAAGTCTACAAAAGCGTCATCGACTAGACCAATAATGTCTACTTCACCAGTTGCACGTTCAAATCCGGGATCAACGGCGGTGGTTGGGTCCAAGGGAGCGGAAGCACAAACGAGTTCACCTATTGACCTTCTTATAATCCTTGATCCATCGGAGGCCCAGAATCCTGATGGAAGCGAAGCGAAGCTGAAAGAGATAACAGTTATGATGGACAAAAAATGGAAAATACATCTGATCAGCGGCAGACCAATCCAATACAAGAATCTAACCTGCGACTACGAAGTGCACCCTATCGGTTCATGGATCTCATCCAACTCTCTTTTTTCAAGGCTTCTCTATCTCCTGCTGGCAGTTTTCAAAGGCGCAGCCATTGTCAAACAGCATCACATTCAAGTAGTAATGTCAAAAGATGGGCACTTACACCTAGGCTCAGTCGCCCTCTCGATAAAGCAACTGACAAAAAGAAAATGCATAGTGAGAGTCAACGAGGATGACGTTCTAGCTTTGCTTCTTTTTCTTAAGAGAACAAATACGCCACTACTGACTGATCCGGCATTTCTCAGAGCAATTGAAAAAATGGCGAGGAGATTCGAGAATACCATCCTAAAACGTGCAGATCACATAATAACACATGGGCCAACAGATTTTGAACGCATCAGCAAAATCACAAACCGCATAGACTTTGTGCCATTATGGGTCGATACACAGAAGTTCAAACCCGCAGAAAAAGACCAAAGAAACAAAGCACGCAATGAACTGCTTAAGCTAGAAAACAACAAAGAGAAAGTGCTTTTGTTTGTCGGTCGACTTCATCCAGAAAAAGATTTGGAAACACTGCTTCTAGGATTCAAAAAACTTTCAGATACTAGAAAAGACGTCACTTTAGTCATTGTAGGCGACGGACCTGACGAAGCGAGATGCAAGAACCTGGCTCAAACCCTCGGCATATCATCAGCTGTAAGATTCATCGGTTATATAGCTCGAGACAACATGCCCAAATACTACAACAGCGCCGACATTTACATTCTAACGTCACTTTGGGAAGAGCTCTCAAACACTATCATGGAAGCTATGGCTAGCGGAATACCAGTAATCGCGACAGCAGTCGGAGGTAATCCGTACCTCGTCAAAGATGGACGTACAGGATATCTAGTTCCTCCGAGAAACCCTCAAGCCTTGGCTCAGAAAATCGCTTACTCCCTAAACCACGCTGAAGAAACAGAAAAGATGGCTGCTAACGCCCTCGCAAACATTAGTAAGTTTCAGAAACAGCCAATAGGCACACGGTATAAAGAGATAATCATTAAGTTAGCATCACAAAGTCGAGTAGATTAGAAGAACGGCATAAAAGAAATGAGATTGCTTTTTGTGGCGGATTACCTTCCCCTACAAGCGCCAGTTGCCTTCAGAATTCACGATTTCGCACGTTTTCTGACACCACTCGGAGTGCAGATTTCAGTAGTGTCCCGCGTGGACCTGTTAAAAATCCTCAGAATAAAGGCCGGAGAACACTATGGTTCAATCAAAGTGTACAGAGCGTTAAGTCTGGACGTGCGACTGTCAGAAGCAATAATTGACATCTTCCAACTTGTCTCCACTTTCCTACTTTCTTTTTTTGTGGCGCTCCACCAAAAAGTCGATTTTGTGATAGTCTCTGTTCCACCTGGAGTGCCTAGCATCGGGGCCTTTTTAGCGGCTAAGCTCCTAAGGAAAAAAACCGTCATCGACGTCAGGGACAAATGGGAAGATTACAGCATACAGTCATCCAAATATGGAATTGTCAGGTTTACTAACAGAAGGCTAAAGGAACTATTCAGCATTCTCCTCAGAAAAGCAGACCTAGTCATCGGCGTCACACCCTCTCTAGTCAAAGACCTTAAAGCAAGAGGCGCTTCCAACGCCGTGTTCATTCCAAACGGAGTCGATTTGAATCTCTTTCATCCGAGGGAACCAAAGGAAAAGCTTGATTTGAAATCCCAGCTCGGATTGGCGAAAGACGAGGTAGTTCTTGTCTACACAGGAGGAATAGGAAGCTACTACCGACCGGACATCGCGATTGAGGCAATGCACAACCTCTCAAACAATGGAAATCCTGATAAACTGAAGTTCATATTGATTGGAGGCGGCGAGAAATCAGCAGTTCAAAAAATCCTGAAGCAAGTTAAATCATTCAAGCTTCAAGAAAAAGTCATTTTTTTTGGGAAAAAACCAAGAGAATTCGTAGCAAATCTTCTGCCAGCATGTGACATAGGCGTTGTTCCCTTTGACGATAATCCGCTATGGAATTGTGCACAACCAACAAAATTCTTCGAGTATTGTGCCATAGGCCTACCGTCGATCGTAACAGTCCCTCCGTACTCTGACCTCGGCAAACTAGTGAGAGACAACCAAGTAGGATATGTTGTGAAACCAATGAATACATCCGAATTCGAAGCGGCACTCTCAGATTTCTGCCAGAAAAGCTATGCTGAACGAAAGAAAATGGGAATGAATGCTCGAAGCCTAGTGCAATCTCACTTTGACAGACAGAGACTAGCCCAATTGTTGCTGGAAAATCTTGAGAGGTTGCAGAATGGACAAAGAAGGCCCAAATAAGACGCAGAAGCAGCTTCTCCGACATTTGAATGTTATAGTCGTAATCGTACTAGCTGCGGTGTATCTTGCTGCTGCTCCAGAAAGCCTCATAAGAAGTATCCTCGGCTGGTTCTTTCTGTTTCTTCCAGGCTACAGCTTGGCGAGAATGACAATCAAGAACTGGAAGAGCAATTTCGTGGCGGTCACCGCAAGTGTGATTGTGTTTAGCTTAAGCATAAATCCGCTCGTGGGCAATATAATCCAGTTCGTAACGTTTCTAAATGCTCACTCAATGCTTGCAGCTATTCTGCTCTTTTCATTGCCAATAATGCTTGCTTCCAACCTTAAGAGCAAATCAAGCACTACCGAGAATCTGAAAGACACAGAAAGACCCCAAACTAAGATAGGAGCCAAGGCCTTCCTGTTTCGAAATGCTGCTTTTTTTGGTTCCTTGATAGTTGCTTTGGGGCTCTATGTTCAAGCATCAATAGGAGCAGTGGCTCCAAGAGGTATGGATATCTATGGACACATGAATCTGGTCAACAGCATGGTTACATCTGGCAAAGGTTTCTTCAGACCAGATCTAAACGTGCTAAGCAATTTCTACCATTACTTCTATGCGGAAATTGTTATTCTGACGGGTCTGGACGTGTTGAAAGCAGCTCTTGTTGCGCAGGTCGTGCTCGGAGGAGCATTAGCCATAACTGTCTACTATTTCGCAGAATATGTGACTGGCAGTTCTGTTGGCTCATTTATCAGTTCAGTGCTGTTTATTGCAGGTCCGCCTCTTTACTCCGACACCACTCGTTACTTCTATTATTTTCATCCCATGTACGTGGCACTCGCGATATTTCCATTTGCACTCGTTTATGTGCACAAGTGCTTAAGCGGGCGAGAGGAAGAAAACTCCAACGTTGCTTCAATTGTCATTCTAGCTGCGTTTCTGTACCATCTTTCAGTCGGCTTTATATTGGCAGCAATCCTCCTGTTAGACTCACTCTTACTACTGAAGTCGAAATGGAAACTACTTCTGCCAAGACTCGCAAGGATTGCAGCGTTAACTATCTTGATTTCAGCAGCCATCACGATTCCATTTATTCTCAACATGTCAAATCCATTCAGATACGTCTACACTACTGGAGGTCTTGAGACCATACGTTCGATGATGTTTGGTCTAAGTACCTACGCCTTTTCTTCACCCTTGGTCGGTTGGGCTTTCTTTACACAAAACTTCCAAGAATTCGCAACTCGAATCTTGCCGTTGCTTGCATTAGGTGTGCCTGCTCTGTTCTTATCGCTTAGGAAGAAATTGACCTCCTTACCACTGCTGCTATCATCCATGCTCGTGGGCGTGTTAGGTATTATTCAGCCATATTTTGGAGTGGCGATCATGCCCCAGCGTTTCATCCAACCTACGCTCATTTTTGGTGCAACTGCAGTTGGCCTTCTCATCTCTTATATCCCAGCCATTCCGACCATAAGATTCGAAAAGAAAGAACAAGTGATAAAGATGCAGTTAAAGCTCTCAAAGACGCTTAGTCGTTCAGCTCTAATAGGATTAATGCTTTGCTATGTTGTTTTCACGACTTACCTTCTTGCTTACTCTCCCGCACAAGAAGCTGTGCTAGACGCTGAGTTATACTTAAACAGCGACGACTTAACCGCCATACGGTGGATTGAGGCCAACGTTCCTAGAAATTCGAACATCCTCATGGATCAGTATCTTCAAATATTCTTTGCAGGCGTCACAGGGAGATCTAAATCATACTCAATAACTGCTGAGAGACCTCTGTACAGGGTCTGGGATGTCTATCCGGTTAGTGTCTACATTGGACTGACAGATCCGCTCAAAGTGAACGTTGACTATCTGGTAATTTCACCTTGGTGCTACACAACCTGGGATTTTGTGGGAAAGACATACTTCGATCAAAACAGCAATCTCACAATGATCTTTGAATACAAGCTCTACGCCGTCTACGCGTTAGCTGAGGGATAGGTCGACGGGGGCAGTTCTGTGTTCCAGATAAGGAATCCCCAAGTCTCGAAAAGCCTAGGCTGCTCGCTGATGACTGTTATGCTGGTAGTTTCGATCTTTGCCATGATAAATGCTGATCGTGTTAAGGGAGCTTCTTCTGTCTATATTAACAGCGACAGCTATTCTGGTGATCCGTTCAAGTCAGACATAACGATTCCTGTTATTCAGAATGTAACCGTTCCGTTCGCAGATGTAGTAACTGTGAATGCACCTCCCTTGACAACTCCAACGGTTTTAACAATTGATACAGCAAGAGGATTCGAACCAGCAGAACGCTTCAGCGGGGAGTTTAATGATACCTTGGCTCGGAAAAGCAACGTCGGAAACTCCACGCTCACAAACACTGATACTGGCCTATTGCTTAGCTTCAGTGTGGAAAACAGGTCAGAAGCTGGAATTGCAGCTTACAATTTGACTCTCGCCAGCCCTATTCAAGTGTGGACCACAGATTTCGTGTCTATTGCTTTTTCAACAACAAGTGAGTTCAACAGCAGCCAAGCCTACGTTGGTGTTTCCTTGCTTCTCAGGGATGACAGTGGCAATCGCAGGTATTTGTCGTTTGAGGCGTCTAACCAATATAGGAAAGAAAGTTTCGAAATGAGCAAATGGTTCTTGGGATGGGGTTTCACAACTGAATTTCAAGAATTTCCTCATTATTCCTTCAAGTATGGTTCTGTTTCTGGCTCCTGGTTCAAACAACTCAATCTTTCCCAAGCATTCGCTAATCTCAACTTGTCTTATGCATGGCTAGATGGATTCCTACTCGGAGGAGAGATTTTCTCAACGCCTATACCATACAGCCTTGCCCAGATGAATGTCACGTTCAACTACGTCAACATTGGTGCCCAGTTCTTCTCCATTAATGGGCAAATGATTAATTCTGCCGATATGGCATTCCCATATCAAAAGAATCTGACTTTTTCTGGAATAGTCGGCAAAGCTGTTACGATAGGCATAAGAGGCTACTTGAAATCGACCAGCGACAGAGAAGATCGCCTTGAAAATGACACAATTAGCAGGCGGGAGGTTTTCTACAATCTGTCGCAAGCTTATGAAAGCGGAGTTATCACACTTGGAAACATAAACCTAACATTGTTCACTAGAAGCGTAAGAAACTGCTCCCTCACTTTTGACGAAATCTCAACCATAGACTTGACTGATACATTATTATCCCGAAACACGGTTATCTCCACGTTCCCAGTCGATGTTCGCACAGTTAGAGTGCTTCTAACTTTGTATCGGTTCAACGGATGGATTTTCACCCTCTCGTCTTTGAGTTTCGCCGGAGTCACGAAACATGGGATTATGGAAGAGCATTTCTCAACATTCAATGACGAAGGCGATGTAATCGTAGAGGCAGCTCAGGCTGGAGAAAACATACATCTAGCTCTTAGAGTTGGCGGACTCACTCAGGTGACGCTTACTATTAACGGTGTCGAAAAGCCGCTCAAATCTGTGGCGGTAATCAATGGGGACACATATTTGATGATTCCTCTCGATACACCCGGGCAGGGTTCCTCCCAACTCTTGATCAAATATATGCTTGGCTATGGTCCAATCTATCAAAGTGCCACTGAACGTCCGTTCAACGTTTACGCTGACAGTTCCTTCTTCAGCATTTACACACCCTTCAATGTTGAAGGCGAGTTGCACGATCCCATACCTCTAACAGTTCAGATGCTAACGGCCAAAACATACGTTTTAGGAATCGTATGTGATCCTTCCTTTTTTGAAACCGAACGAACCGAGATTATGGCTTACGCATCCCGGGCGCACTTTGAGTATTTTATGTTGACGCCTTTAGAGACCGGACCGAGTGTAGTCGATTTCAGAATCACCGATCCAGATGCCGAAAGAACAATATTTTCCGCTTCAATTCTTACGATTGTAGACGATCCTCTCATTTCGAATGCTGTTTTCTATCTTCTGCTCATTGCCACATTGGTTTCATTTGGCATTGCTATTTGGGGAAGCTCCCTAAGCAAGCTGCTGTCTTCTTTTCGAGGTCGAAAATCTGCAGGTAACTTGAAGCTTCCCAAAAAGGTTACAAGTACGCTCTATATATTGCCTCCATTTCAGAAACGCTTTTCTGCCATCTTGCGCTTCGCTGCACTTCTTCTACGCATCTCTGTCCAAAAGCCTGACGCATAGACTGGCTCTCTATTAGACGGTTCAGTTTTTCAGCTAACTCTATGTGATTTTTCGGCGTAAATAGAAAACCATTCTTCTCGTCATTTATCCATTCTCTGTTTCCTATAGTGTCTGTGACGATTGGCGCTAATCCGCTGGCCATTGCTTCAAGAAGTGATACCGAGGTTGAGTCGTAGGCACAGGTGGAAACGTAAATGTGGGCGGCTGAAAGATACTGTGCGAGTTCCTCATATGGGACTACTCCTACAAAGCATGTGTGTCTATCAACCTTGAGCTTCTTTGCCATCTTTCTTAGATGGGTTTCTAATGGTCCGCTTCCTTTGACTATGAATTTCACACTTGGATGTTTCTCAACGACCAAAGGAATGGCTTTGATTAGGCTTTCTACATCGTAGTGTTCGTTGTAGAAAGGTCTGGTGCTTATCACCACCACGTCTGAATCGGCTATGCCAAGTTTGCCTTTCACTGCTGATCCGCTAACTTGAGGGTGAAAAACATTTGTGTCAACGCCGAATGGAATAACCTTGACTTTATTCTGAGGTATTCCATTCTCAACCCAGATTTTCTTAAGGAATTTTGCGTCAACTGTTACAGTCTTAGCTTTATTTGCTGTGACTTTTGCCCAGCTTCGGAAAAGGAGGTTTACTTGAGGCAATGTCATGACCTCGATACCCCAAGATGTCAGTATGAAGGGTAGTCGGCTCAGAATTATGGCTGAGCTGAGATAGTGCTGCACATGAAGATGCACTAAATCCGGTTTGATTTTACTTAGTAATTTGGTTGTCGCTAGGATATTCGGGATAAGAAATAGCTTTGAGTTTTCTTTTGTCAAAGTTGGCAGCGTATAAACTCTTGAGAACGGGATTTGGGGCGCCACCCAACAGTTTGAGTCAGTTATCAAGGAAGTGCTGTATCCCTTTTTAGCGAATGCTTCCATCCAGCGGTAGATGTGTTGATGAACAGGGCTTATGTAGCATATTTTCGTCTCAGCCTTTGCCACCAACTCACCTTCAAAGCTTGACATTAGCGGTATCCAGTAGCTGCAGTCTCACTATTTTCTCATGTTTCATCGTTCAGTAGTCTCTCTTCAATTACATACTTTTTAAGTTTCATCCTCTTACGTCAAGTGGAAGAGAAGGGATAAATGCGAATTCTCAGACTATTTTTGATTGAGAGAAAGGATGATCCATATCACTTGACCAAGATAGGTTTTCGGCCACTTAGTGTAGCCTTGTGTTCACTGTCACTGTTTCTAGGTCTAGTCAGCAACGTTAACATGCAGGTTGGTGCAGCTTCAACGATAGATCTCAACAGCCTGATGAAAACTCGATGGGATGAATGGGACTCTCTGCTCACTCGCTGGATGGACACAAACGGGACAATTGTTGACCTTTACGACTATTCAAGGCGAAGCCGAGGTCAAACCTCAAACGTCAGCTTGAGCAGCTTCGGCACCTATCTGCTTGCGTTGACAAATATGTACGAGCAGACTTCTGATGAATACTACCTTACTAAGCTACGTTATATTGTTGACGCCATGATAGAATCCACATGGTTTCATCGTGATGTAGCAGGAATTGGAACGATATTCTACACGCCGCACTGGTGGTATGACAATGCCGAGAGAGAACCTGCACCGATATATGTTGGTGATGTAGGCTTTGTCACAGTTAAGCTGTGGAAATGGACGGGTGAAATCAGATATAAACAACTTGCCGATAGAATAGCGAACGAAACAATAAAACTCGCTGCTGTACATAACGCCACAGACATGGCTTGGAGCCACGCTTACTACTCAGGCAGAGATGAAGCGAACGCCAAGTTGGGTGTGAACAGGCAAGCGGCAATAACAATGTTCTACAGCGTCTACGCAAAAGAGATCAACAACACTTACTACACTTTTGTCGCCAAAACTCTGCACTGGCAGTTCAAAGCTCAACTCGAGAGCGGCGGATTATGTTACAGTATCGGTGACACAACCGAAAATCGTCCGTACGCCGGCTTTCACATGGTTGAGTTGCTTCACGGTTACCTGACCAGTCCAATCGGGTATGCTGACTACGCAGCCAATATTCAAAATGCTTTGGCTTTGATGCAATCGACAAAAGCATCATACAGTTATGCTGAAGAATACTTCGTTCTGGGAGCACTAATTTTGGCTTGGAAAAATGCAGCTTTCGCCGTAAATGCAAATCTAACAAAGACGTACACCTTCATCGGCTTGAACGTGCTGAACCACACGCTCTACGGAGAGTTCTCAGTAAGCGTTGACAATGCTCATGGTTGGCGTTGGAGTCAGTTCGGTTTAGGCTCGTTTTTCTCAAGCTATCCCTTGCCAGATGGAACCTTCGACGCATTCAACTTATTCCCCATAATCGATTGCAATGATCTAAACAACAACCACAAAGACTTGGTATATTATTGGGATACATCGCAAGGGATTGATCGGGTCCGTTACAATGCTTCATATGGAGTGGGGCTGTTTCACTCCAACGGGCTGCTTAAGGGGCTATATTTTCAATTTGGCAGTAATCAAGGCGCACCAATATCGACCATTTCTAAAAACAACCACTATGTTCATGCCCTTCATCAGTGGGATGGAAACAATAATGTCAACCAATACGTGTATTCGTTCTTCACATTCTTCAATGTTGAAGGGTCTAGAGATTTCGAAATCTTGCAAGAAGCACAAAATATCATGCAAGCTACATTAGCAAATGGTACAACAATCACACTGAATAACTTGTTCAATTCTACAGCATCTCTAACTGAAAGCTTCGTAATCTATTACTCTGCTCAAAATTCGAGTCGCTTCTTTGTTTGGTCTCCTAACACGACTTGGAGCCTCTATAATCAGACTGGGTATTCAAGGCTCAGGACGACTGTGACAGATGGCAAGGTTTTGGTCGCACGATTATTCAGGACTGTTGACGCTATGAAAACTCACGACGCATTTTATCAACTTGTGCCTTACAGAGATCTTTTGAATCCACTAACCTTTGAGCAAGTTTTGCAGGCATACAAAGATGTCAAAAACAAGCTAGGCGACTTGATGTTTGGAGCAACCTATTGGAAGCAAGTCTATTCCTCAGCAACCAATGGAACGGTGAGACTCTTAATGCACAACAGACCTCAAGAAACAAGTCTGACTGCTTGGAGCTTGGAAACTGAAAGACTGGCCTTCACTATTAGCAGCACAGTCGGCGTAACAAGTACCGCCAAGATTTATGTTGCTGATAGGGGCAAGCCAACTAGCCTATTTACAAACAACGTTAGAAGACTTGAAGGCAGCGGATGGATTTTTGATAACGCAACTAAAGCAATAATCGTAGAAGTCGCCAGCACAGGGTCCGGGCAAACAGAAATAGTGGTCGACTGGAGAATACCGGGCGACGTGAACAGTGATGGCGCAGTTGACCTTCTGGACCTATCAAGGCTGGCTAAAACCTATGGAGCCTCACAGGGTGAACCCACGTGGAACGGAGACGCAGACTTCAACAGAGATGGTGCTGTAAACCAGTCGGATCTTGAGACTCTCGCCCAGAGCTTTGGAAAGAGAAAGCCCTGTGAATTCCTTCCAGGTCAGTAATATTTGATTCAACTTATGAATCTCAATCTCCGAAAAGATTTGAACGAATCAGCAGTGTGGATTGCCTATTCCGACATAGTGAAAACCTAATCCTCTGACTTTGGACGGGTCGATAAGTTGTCTTCCATCAACGATAATCGGCTTGTTCATCATGATGCGTCTAATTTCTTTGAACTCTAATTTCCTGAACATTTCGTGGGCAGTAGCAATGACCAAACAGTCTGCATCCTCAGCTGCTTTCATTATGTTCGGGGCTTTGAGAGCTCCGAAACTCTCAATTGCGTATGGGTCGTAAACTACAACTTTCGCTCCCAGTTTCATCAGTTTCTTAGCTATTTTTTCAGATGAGCTGTTTCTCGCATCATCTGTTTCTCCCTTGTAAGCCGCCCCAAGAACTGCTATTCTAGAGGTTCCCACCTTCTTGCCAACTTCCTTCAAGGAACTAATGATGAGGTTAATCGTGTGTTCTAACATGTACTCGTTTAGTTCTCTCGAAGACAACATCAATTTCAGTTTCTTCTCTTTGTCTTTTACACCATGAAGCAATAGATGAGTAGCTTTAGGCACACACGGTCCACCAACGTAACCTGGCGCATGAATCTTCACTCTAGGGTGAGTATTCGCAAGCTCAGCCACATGTGCAACGTCGATGCCTATTTCTTCGCAAATCAACGCCAACTCATTTGCAAAAGCGATGTTTACATCTCTAAAGCTGTTCTCAGCCAGTTTCGCAACCTCAGCAGTTGTGCAGTCTGTGGTCAGGATCTCTCCTTCAGCTACTGCCTTAAACAATGCAAGCGCAATCTTGGTGCTGTTTTCATCGTGACCTCCGACGATTCTCACGTTTTGTGCGAAATCACGAATAGCGTTGCCTGTAGACATCCTCTCCGGACAATGAGCCAACCAGAGATCTCTGCCGCATTCAAATCTGCTCTCAACCTCAAGTATTTTCGCCACCACATCCTTTGTGGTTCGCGGAGGAACCGTGCTCTCAATAATTACAAGCTTTTCTTTCAGCGGACTCGAGGCGATTTCCTTGCATACTGTCCTAATCTGGGATAAACACGGTTGCCCCGCTTTGTTCAAAGGAACATCGACACACACAATATACACATCAGAATCTTCAAATGCCTCGTTAGCATCGATTGTTGCCTCTAAACTGCCTTCGTTGACAACTTTCTTGAGCAGGTTCTCAAGTCCGGGTTCTCTTGTGCGAACACTGCCAGCTGAAACGGCTGCTATCACTTTGGGGTCTGTGTCGAAGCCGATGACTCGAAAACCTGAATTAGCAAACATAACAGCAGTGACTAAGCCAACACGCCCAAGACCCACTACTGTTACGCCCGCTTTTTTTTCTTCTATTTTTCTGATTAGTCGGTAAGACAACTTATCGCGCTCACAGTGAAATCAGTCCGATCTGACTATTGAGTCGTGGGGTTGTTTTGTTGATTTAGGCTTTTTTCCTTGACGCTTCTTGTGAAAAAGCAGAACTCCTGCAAACGCGGCAGTCAAGGAGATTCCTACTGCGATTCCGATTAACAACATTGTAAGAGGAAAGCTTCCCACATGGTAACTGTAGACTTTACTTTGTGCTTCGTTTCCAGCTTTGTCAAATGCTTGAATAAAAAACTCCACTGTGGTCTCTGATTGGGAGCCATTCAATGTCGTTGTCCAGGCTCCTTCGTCAGACATCATTTGAACAGTCGTAAACATGATTGTACTCATCCTGTCTCTATATAATAGGTCGATATGATCAATCCCGCTTGTGACGTCGCTGGCAGAAACCTTCACCGTGACCGTTTGCCCCAGCAATGGACTCGCCGGATCCCATTGGACGTTTTCAATAATGGGTTGGGTGTTGTCCGTATAAACTGTAGCTTCGGCATTTGCCGTGTTTCCAGCGATATCTCTGGCTGTCAGAATCAAGACGTGAGGACTTCCATCAGTGAATCCTGTGGTGTCCCATCCCCAATGCTCTTGAGTTCCGTTTAAGGTCCAGGTTTCCGCTAAGACGCCTTCAATATACAGACTCATGTTCTCTAGATTAGCCTCTTGGCAATACACTGTTATCGTTCCCTCACCGCCCACATATCCACCCGGTCCAGGCCTCTCAAATCTGATTGCTGGAGCAAAAGTGTCAATGACTGTGTATGAGTATATGTCGGATTGGTTCCAGTTTTCAGCACGGTCTGCTGTGAAGACACGATACTGTACAAAGGTCGCGTAGGCCTGCGGTGGAATCACTCCTTCGTAAAGGTTGCTGTCCGTGTTAAGTATCATTGTCGTGTTCTGCCAAACTATACCGTTCCAATAACCAAGAAGGGTTCTTCCGACACCGCTTTGAGGTTGTCCAGGGTCGGAAATATCTGCTGTGATCATTACAGTATCATTGTATTCCGGATTTTCAATCGGACGTCCTAGAGCCCAGATGCTTGGGGGAGTAAGATCCTGTTCAAAGAAAACGTCTATTACGACAATAGGCGACGAGAAATTCATGTTGAGCGTGAAAGTTCTTGTTGCAGATTCAAAACTCCAAACGGTTTGCCATTCTTGAGTCGTGCCGTTGAAGAGAACGCTTACGGGCGAAAACTTGTATCCTGAATAGATCTTCAGAACAGAGTTAGTTGAAGAGGAATCCTGTACGATTGCTGTCAGGTGTTTCTGGCTGAAATTCCACTGAACAATGCTTGTCCTCTCGGGAAAACTGAGTGCGATTATTTTCACTTCTTGCTGAGTGGCGTTTTGGTATTGGTGTCTCCAACTTGGGACTCCGTACTTGTGCTCCCCTATGCGGTCCTTAAGTTTTACGTAGCTTTCAATGGCTTGGTCGAATGCAAGTGGATTAGGTTGGCTGAACTGTGGAGTATAATTCTGGAAGAAATCCATTGCATCAAACGCGGTGACGTTCGTGGTTGACAACCGAGCGAGGAGAATTTTGTCGCCGTTGGTCAATGATGTCATGAGTCTCATGTAGTTCTTAATGGGGCCTGTTTCGTTGCTCACCGTCCATGTTGGGTTAGAACTGATAACAAAGTAGAAGTTCGACGGGTTTTCGCGTTGCTGAATCATTAAGTTGTTGCCTAAGTTAATGGTAGAATTGAAAAAGCTATTCGCCAGCAGAGTTGTGCCGTTGGCAAGGGTCAAATCGAGCAAAGGCGGTGTTTCTGCTTTGTCATATTCTTGATAAATCCTGAAAGTAGCGCTGCCTGATACTTGTGATATTGTCAACCCGTTTCCGTAGAGGTATTGCTCTATTGTTCCTTGCACGTAAGTGTGCCTAAGTACCGAGTAGTAGAAGTCTTTTTCAAATGTAGAACCCACAAGCGTTTCGCTTGCACCAAAAAGGAAGTACAATGTTCGAGGCATGCCTGGCGCATACTCATACAGCCCGCAACCGAATGTTGAATTGGCACGAAACCTATCAAAGCCTTGGTCTGTCTCCCATTTGTATTCGATATTCTTGTCATAATACGAATAATACGAAGAATCAACCAGTGGCGAACTCTGTGAAGGTTCAAATTGCCCATCTGGCAGAGGGAACGCTGAGAAGAAAGATCCTATATAGAGCTCGGGCCAGCGCCAACCGTAAGCAGTAATCGACGCTTTTGGAAAAGCTCCATACGTTGTAAAGTTGAGCACCTTGAGTCCAATGTAAGTGGCGGTTTTTACCTGCGCCGTATCAACGGTGAAATTGGCTTTCCATGCGTTGATCAACGCTGCTGTGACTGCATAGCCTTCCATGTATCCGAAGTCTATTGGAAGAGACTGCAACCATGATACCGCGTTGGTGGTTTTTGTGAGATAGCCAGAGAATGAACTCGGCGAAATCCGATAGGTCCAGGTCAAGACAAGAATGTGCACTCCTGTGTAAGCCTTGCTCTCTGTCAAATCTCCTATGGACGGGTACGCTAAGCCACCGCTTGGAAGCTGCGCGCGAAACTGCCAATTCAGTGTTCGGTTAATGTACGTGAGATAGGTCGGGTTGATTTCTTTTCCATAGATTGCGTAAAACAGCGTGATCGGAGCCTGCCTGAAAACGCTCTTCTTAGCGTTTGTCAAGTCCCTTCCGGAGTAATACCCTTGACTCCAAGCTAGATCGGTAGCGTTGTTAATTGCTGCTAGAGAAAATGATTCCGTTGCGACTCTTTCGGCTAATTGCCTATATTTTGAGTCTTGTGTCCATTTCCATAGTTTCACAGATGCATAGGCTGTCAGCACGGTTTGGATGGGGCTGCTATCTCCTTCCGCTCCATTGTAGTAGTACGTGGGAACATAGAAGATCTTGCCGAATCCAACGACATCTCTGTAACAGATAGTGTTGTCTATCAGTCCGTCTACGATTACCCGAAGCTTGGACAGATGGTAGAAATCGCTGGTAACGTCATACATGTTTGCTAGAGCCAGAAGGTAGAATCCAATGCCGCTAAGCGTAATGTTACTATTAGGCTGCTGAGCCTCTCTGCGTGCATAATCGTAGAGGTCTACGAGTGTGCCATTAAGACTTAGCCACCTTGTTAGTAGGGCATCCCATTCCTTCCAACTGTCAGACATCATTTGATTAAGATCCGCTAAGGACGGTGAAGCGCTTGTTTGCTTCCATATTTGAATCGAAATAAGAGTCTGCGCAAGAAGAGTTAGAACCATCGCTGCAGCAATCAAGTGAACTAGACCGTTTCTTCTCGGTTTAACTGACCTTGGGTGCAAATCCTTTAAAGCCTCCCCTAAACACACGTAATCGCGCGCCGGCCTTCCCTGATCACTATTTTTATAGTGAAATGCGCACATAAAAACAATGCTCCCCTTGACACAATAATGATCGAATCAATGTAAGACAGAAGCGTGGTTCTTGGGTGCTATCTTGTGTATCTTGCTGAAATAGGCCATTTTCGATATGGAACATCCCGCTGTCGCCTATGGCAGGCTGTAAATATATATCTGAAACCTCCTCGCTAATCTTTAACTAAGACTTGGATGGAAATGTAGAACGCCTTAATCTAAGAGACAAATGCAAGTCGAAAGCAAAATGGAGGCCAGAATCACGTTTGAGAAACTGGAGAAGACGATAATCAATGACAATAAACTTGTTTTTACTATGATATCGTACGCAGCAGTTATCCTAATCCTCACAAACATGATTTTTGTCAATTCTCACTTCCTCGGTTCATTTGCGTCAATAGCCTATCTGGTAATAAACGCCACATTTCTTGGAGGTGCGTTTTTCAAAGAAGAGCCCCGCTGGATCAGATTTGCCCTTGGAAGTCTTGTATTAACAGCAACCATTGGGCTAATCGGATGGATTGTCATGATTGTGTACAATCTTGACCACTTAATGTCCACACTTGCACTCTGCATAATAGCTGCCGTGTGCTCAATCGCAAACAAGTTGTCTCGTCACGAGTTTAAAATGGAATTCCTCATCGAAAAATAGTCGCGTATTTTCTCAAGCTCTCGTTTTGATTTCAGGTCTCGGCAATTCCAAAACAGCTGCAAAGGTTTTGACTTTAAGAGCACAAGGTGGAAAGGTTTATAGACACGTCCCCCGAACGTTGCAGCATATATATACCTGAAGAAACCCGAGGAAATGAATTATTGAACCCGAAAGAGATTCCACCTGCAAAGCCGTACTTCCCTAAAGAGGATATTGAACTCATTGGAAAAGACGTGGGCAAGATATTAACTTCTGGAATGCTAACTCTAGGCGAATACACAAAACGCTTTGAAACCGAATTTGCTCGACTCTGCAGTACTAAACAAGCTGTAGCAGTGAATTCTGGGACTTCCGCGTTGGAAATAGCTCTGCGCGCAGCAGGACTGAAGAAAGGCGATGAAATCATAGTTCCAACTAACACATTCACAGCAACGGCTGCAGTTGCCATAATGATAGGTGCAAAACCTGTTTTCACCGACATAGACCCCGAGTCCTTATGCATAAGCGCTGAAAACGTACGAGAGCGTTTGACAAACAAAACTAAAGCCGTGATGGCTGTTCATATCGGAGGCTTGATCTGTCCGGAAATCCAAACAATAAGCAACGTCTGCAGGGATCACGATCTTTTCTTAATCGAAGATGCAGCCCATGCGCACGGTAGCCTGCTTGACCACAGACCAGCAGGTTCTTTCGGCAATGCAGGTTGCTTCAGCTTCTATCCGACAAAGGTCATGACCACTGGCGAGGGTGGAATGATCACAACTGACAGCAACCTGATAGCTCAGAAAGCAGTGATTCTGAGGGACCAAGGCAAAGAGAGTTTCAGCAGCAACATTATAGTTGAAGTGGGGTACAACTGGAGAATGACCGAAATCAGTGCGGTCATAGGATTGACACAATTGCGTCGGCTGGCAGAGTTTACGAAACGAAGGAACCAAATAGCTCACTACTACGACAAAGCACTCGCCAGAATCAGTGGCATCAAACCCCTTCAGATTCCCAAAAATGCTTTCAGCAATTATTACAAATATGTCGCGTTCTTAGAGCCTGAAGTCTCCAAAGACAAGTTCAAACAGAAACTTCGAGAAAAAGGTGTAAAACTGAGCGGCGAAGTCTACTGGCCACCACTGCATATGGAGCCTATCTATAAACGTCTGCTCCAAGTCAAGGAAGGTGACTTCCCACATGCTGAGGAAGCCTGCAAAAGAATGGTTTGCCTTCCGATTTATAGCCAAATGACCATGGATGAGGCGAAATACGTGACTGAACAAATCAAAGCTATTCTTCCTAGCTGTTAGGAGGTTAAATATGAAGATACTTGTAACCGGCGGATCAGGTTTTATCGGAAGTCACATAGTCGACAAGCTAGTGAATAACGGCTATGAAGTGCGAGTGTTCGACAGAGCTAACCCTCTAAGAGCAGATGTAGAATGGTTCAACGGCGATTTGCTCAACGAGAAGGATGTTCTAGAAGCCTGCAAAGACATAGAAGTAGTTTTTCATTTGGCCGCAATAGCGGATGTCAATGTCGCTCTTTCGCATTTTGATGTCTGTTTGATGATAAATGAAATGGGGACTATGAACATTCTGAAGTCAGCAACAGCGGAGGAAGTGGAAAGGGTCATACTCGCATCCACCACATGGGTCTATGGCAGAAACAAAGGCGTAGTCGATGAAAATGCTCCCATCCCGTTTCCAGAGCACATATACACAAAGACGAAGATTGGTCAGGAGCAGCTAGTCTACTCGTGGAATCAACATCATGGTTTGCCCTACACCATTTTGAGATACGACATTCCCTACGGTCCCAGAATGAGAACCAACATGGCCATTTCGATTTTTGTGAGAAGAGCCATGAGAAACGAACCAATAACAATCTTTGGAGATGGCAAACAAGGACGATGCTTCATTTACATCGAAGACCTCGCAGAAGGAAACATTGCAGGGATGAATGACAACGCCAAAAACCAAGTGATTAATCTAGCAGGACCAGAATTCGTAACTATGATTGACATAGTAGATAATCTAAAGAAAACCTTCGGTGAAATCGAGGTCAAATATGAGCCAGTCAGACCTCATGATTTTGAGGGATCAGTGACAAGCATTGAGAAAGCTAAGCAGCTTCTAAAATGGAAACCCAAAACAACATTCCAAGAAGGTTTAGCCAAGTACATCGAGCACGTAAAGAGCACGTCCTCAGAGAAGTAAAATGATGTGTGTGAATAGACACCATCCCTCTTCTTTGGAAAAGAACCCTCAAGCTCCGGCACATCATATGATCCTGTAAAACCAATGGCTATTGCACACGTAACCGAGAGAAGTATGGCGCTTTTGTGATATGGTGGAAAAGACCTTAATGCTAAACAGCCAACGTGGCTCCAATAGACTTCTGCGCGCCACTGAAATCTCCTATCTACTTCTGATTGTCTTCTTGTTCTATCTGCTCTTCCTATCTCGTACCGGTGAGGCACACACTGTTTGGGAAGTTCTACACCCAGCTTTCATTCCCACGTTGTTCGTTGCGACTTCTGTCTTGCTGTCAATCTTGTTGGGATCATCTGAAGAAGCGAGGTATAAACTGCTGCTCGTAATTCCTTATTCTATTCTAATCCACTCATTCTTCTCAATTATTTTTCCAGCGGGAGATCTAAGTGGTCAACAAATGTACTTAGGTCGAACCAGACTCGTTTACGACAACGCTGTTTCTCATGGTTGGGCCCCAGGTCCCAAAGAAACCATTCTGTCACAACTCTATGATTGGTTTAATGGCATAAACTTCCAAGCCGCATTGAGCGTCGTCTTTGCTCGCGGGCTTAGCATCGACGTCCTCTGGGTCCATTTGTTTCTTGTTCCAGTTCTCTGGGGGATCTTCACACCGATAGCAACGTTCCTAATCACTCAGCTTATTGCTCATAACGAGAAGGCTTCGGTTCTTGCCAGCCTGCTCATCTCCACCTTCCCATATGCAACCTATTTTGGATCAATCTCGGTTCCTAATAGTCTAGGGTTCATTTTCTTCTTTTTCTCATTATTCCTCATGCTGAAATACTTGACTTCCAGCGACTCCACAATAACTGGGCTGATGGTGATTTTTGTTTTCTTGTCCTTCATGGCACATTATTTGACTGGTACTATGGCGATCTCTCTCCTAATATTCAGCGTAGCGTTCAAATCATATGTTAGCGAAAAACCCCCATCGACAGCCGGGAAGACCCTGCTAATAACTTCTTTCGCCTTAAGCGTAAGCCTCCTGCCGTTGTCCTTCATCTATCTGCGTCTAGTTCGCTATGTCCCCACAGCATTCACGCTAAGCAAGTTTGCTGAATTACCCCCTCAAGAAATTGCAGGTCTATTCTTTCTTGGAGAACTCATCTACGGCTTTGATGTTAGAACTATAGTTTTCAACGTCGTAGGACCTGCACTTGCTTTTTCTTACGTGATCTATCTCTTCTATAAATCGCGAAGGGGTCGCATGAGGCTTCAGCCAAACGTGATTTTCTTAGGTGCAGCATTTATCATCATGCTAATTGAATATTGGATTCTCAAACTATTCATGACTGGTCTTCCACTCAACGAAGAAAGACTCTGGGTTTTCAGAGACCTCACTGCTGTTCCATTCGCGACGCTAGCGGTCTATGCAATCCTCTCTTCACTCAACACTTTTCTGAAAATGAAGTCATCTTCAGCTTCAATGATTGCGGGTTTCAAAACTCTATTGAAAGGGAGGCGCATTCACCTCTTCGGTTTGCTGATAGTGGTTGATGTTCTAGTTGTTGTTGTTCTCAGCGGCTGGATCACATATTCCACATATGAAGCTTACCCTCAAGTTGCGCCTCTGCAGACAACATGGTATGAACTTGAAGCAGTGAAATACATCGATCAAAGCACACATGAAAACTATGTCGTACTCGGCGACACCTGGACTATATACGCTGGAGAGGTAGTCGTTGGAATCAACAATCCCAGAGCTTACTACTTTAGAGAGCTTAATCCAGTTGGATTTGAACTGTTCACTAATATGACAGAAGCTCCATCTCCGGAATGGATGCTTTCAGCTATGAACTATACTGGTGCCAATACCACCTTTGCGTATTTCATTGTCACCCAAGCGAGACTTGGCAGCGAGAAATTCAATACAGTTGTAATAGATGCGCTTCAAAGCGAGCAGTTAACAGTTGTGAATGTTCCCGGCGTATCACCTGATAAACTGTGTGTTTTTAGCTACAAAAAGGAGTAAAGAGTATTAACCTGGGGACTATTTAAGCGGGTAACAGGGTCATTGCGGATGGGCGCTGTATGAGCTGAGGTTCAATGGTTGACAGAGTGTTAGTCACAGGCGGAGCAGGCTTCATTGGTAGCACACTTGTGTATGCGCTCCTTGACAAGAACTACTATGTAACGGTCCTTGACAATTTGAGCTCCGGTCTTGAAGAGAATCTACCATCAAGCAACAGGCTCAAGTTAGTCAAGGGCGATGTGCGTGATTCCAACCTCGTTGCCAGAGTAGTTAAAAACCATTCGCATGTTTTGCACCTGGCTGCTGAGGCCTTCATACCCTTTAGCTATCAGATGCCACTGCAAGTAGCAGAAGTAAACGCTATGGGAAGCATCAATGTTCTTAAAGCTTGCATAGACAGCAGAGTCAAGCGACTCGTTCACATAAGTAGCAGCGAAGTCTACGGCCCAGCTCAATATGCTCCCATGAATGAGAAACACCCTCTGCAGCCCTACAGCACGTACTCAGTAGCTAAGATGGCTGCCGACCTATGGGCTCAAACCTTCTTCTGGGAACACAAACTCCCCGTGGTAGTGCTACGTCCATTCAACACGTTTGGTCCACGCGAAAGCCTACCATACTTCATACCAGAAATGATTAGGCAATGTCTAAAAGAACCGACGATTCGCGTGGGAAACCTTGAAACAAGCCGAGACTTCACATACGTAGAAGATACCACATCCGCCATGACTAAAGCCCTTGAGATAGAAAACATTGAAGGCGAAGTCATAAACATCGGGGTAGGCGAAACCCACAAAATGAAGGAAATCCTAGCGCTCATCGAGAAAGAAACAGGTACTGAGGAGAAGCAAGTTGCACTCGATGAAAGTCGGCTTAGACCGAGAGACGTTGGAATATTAGTCACAGACAATTCGAAAGCAAGAAAACTCCTAGGCTGGAAGCCCGAAACGACATTCGAAGAAGGAATCCGAAAAACAATACAGTGGTATATCGATAACAGTCAAACATGGGGTTACGAAAAAAAAGGATGGGAATGGCGCTACTAGCTCATTGGTCTGCAGACTATAGCCTCTGCACGCAAGGAAGAGCCACACACGTAGAACCGCGCACATCTCACCAAAACCAACGAAGAATATTTGACGCCAAATAGAGGGACCTACCACAATTCGCGCCCACAAAACGAATCACGAACACACTATCTAGGAAATTGATGCGCCAGAATCTTAACTATCTTTTTGGCAGCTGTTCCATCGCCATAAGGTGATTTTGTGGGCAACGCGCCATTCTTTTCAAGAATCTGTTCCATACCCACCAATATGCTCTTCTTTTCAACGCCGACCACCTTGGCGAAGCCCGCCTCAACTGCTTCCGGACGCTCTGTGGAAAGCCTAGTCACCAAAACAGGCTTGCGCATAGGTGGCGCAGTAGCTTCCTCTTGAATCCCTCCGGAGTCAGTGACAATCATTTCACAGTTCTTCATGAGAACCAAGAAGTCAAAATAGCCCAACGGTTGCAGAAGCTGAACATTCTTAGATCTGGAAAGCTTCCTGAGCATCTTCTGCTGCCGCAGACGTTTTCGACTTCTAGGATGAACCGGATAAACCACTGGTAGAGGCGCCTCATCAAAAGCTTCAGCAAAATTCCTCAGCACAACCGGGTCATCCACATTTTCCGCACGATGCGCTGTGGCAAGCGCAAACTTCCTGAACCGAATTGTCTCCATAATACCAGACTCTTTCTCAGCCAATGGAAGGTGCTGCACCACAGCATCAATCACTGTGTTTCCAGTCACGTGTACCTTGCCCCAAACGTTCTCCTTAATCAAGTTCACCTTAGCAACCTCTGTTGGAGCAAACAGATACGTAGACATGTGATCAACTAAACGCCGGTTATGCTCCTCGGGCATACGCAAATCGAAGCTTCGCAGCCCCGCCTCAACATGCCCCACCGGAGCATTCAGCTTAACCGCGGCAAGAGCACACGCAAGAGTTCCATTGGTATCACCTTCGACAAGAACGTTTCTCGGCTTCACCTTCTTGACAACAGATTCAGCC
>Ga0153916_10000333_pt1 | contig 31321 bp, 25 predicted proteins | sample Opewatmetagenome_FD_109642 | JGI IMG/M metagenome (GOLD analysis project Ga0153916, IMG submission 109642) | Freshwater wetland microbial communities from Ohio, USA - Open water 3 Core 3 Depth 4 metaG | ecosystem: Environmental > Aquatic > Freshwater > Wetlands | place: USA: Ohio, Lake Erie...
TAGAAAAATTGCAATAAGCAAGAGCTTACGCATCAATCGCCATCTTTTTTGTATAAATGAAACGCTTGGATTTGTGTCCAATTCCCATTCTCCCGCAAAGTAGCGGTCTCAATCAATATTAAAAGGATAACCCTGCAATCCCAATTAGGTTATATTGCCAGCTAAAGCCGCCTTCACCCTTTCGGGCGTGAAGGGGATTTGGCGCAGACGAATGCCGGTCGCATCGAAAATGGCATTGGCTACCGCAGCCGCCGTGGTGACAGTCGATGGTTCACCAGCCCCCAAGGCTGGCTCATCAGGTCGGTTAATCAGCACAATCTCCACCTCCGGTACTTCCGAGAACTTCAATATGGGGTAGGTCTCCCAATCTACGCTCTGGATGCGGAATTCATCGAACTTCACCTCCTCTTTTAGCGTCCGGCTCAATGATTGGATAACATTGCCCTCGATCTGGTTCTTCAATCCGTCGGGGTTAATGATTAGCCCGCAATCGTGGGCAACGACGATTTGCTTGACGCTCACCAGACCGCTTTCGGTGTCGACCTGCACCTGGGCAATACAAGCCACCAGGGCTTCATCATTCTCATATCGCGCAAATGCCAGACCTCTGCCTTCAATTGCCACACCCTGCTTCTCTTGCGGAGATGGGCGTGACTCCCACCCCGCTTTCTCTGCTGCCGCGTGCAAAACAGCCAGAGCGCGCGGGTCATCCAGGTAGCGTAGCCGGAATTCCAATGGGTCTGTGCCTGTAGCCAAAGCCAGCTCATCCATGAAGGATTCATTGGCAAAAGTATTTTCGGCTCCACCTAGGCTACGAAATGACGAAGCGCGTAGTGGTGTGTTCCTCAGGTAATGGACGGTCACGCGCTGTTTGGGGAAGGTGTAATTGGTAGGCGCATTCCGCTCAGCCCCGAAGGAGAATCGACCGGCTGGGAAAGGCTGACCCGTCATAAGCTGAGCCGTCACCAGCTGGGCAGCAATCCTCGCCCTGGCCACGTGCGAGGGTGACCAGACGTGATAATCCCACGCTGTAACATTACCCTGGTTATCTAGCCCAGCTTGTACCTCCATCACCATGGCGGGCGCTTTTGGCTCCCAAACGAACTCATCCTGACGTGACCACTGCAATCGTACAGGCCTTCCCACCGCTTGAGATAGGACAACTGCATCGGCTGCAGCATCATCCGAGCCATTTTGGCCGTAACTGCCAGCACCTTCCGCGTGGATCACCCGCACCTTTTCCTCCGGCACACCTATCAGCTGGGCTAGGGCGCCACGTAAGGGATGCGGTCCAGCCGTGCTGCACCACACGGTAATCTGATCTTCTCTTACATCTGCTATCGCACACGACGGGCCTATCGATGCGTGGGCGTGGTAGGGTTGGTGATACTCAGCGCGTAACTGGCGGGCTGAGCTTGCTATGGTCTCCTCCACCTCACCATCGTCGATTAATGTTGTATCCTCCGTAGGTTGCGAGCGCAGAAATGTGTACAACTCCGACATTGGCGGCAGAACTGCTGCCTCAGACCAGGTGACCTTCAATTCTTGGGCCGCAAGGACAGACTGCTCCTCGCGTTCAGCGATAATGCCAATGAAATTGCCCTTTTGCACCACTTTGACAATGCCCGGCACCTCCTTGATGGAGCTTTCATCCACCGAGAGCAGCTGGGCACCCGTGCTGGGAGGGCGGACCAGCCGGGCGTGAAGCATCTCAGGCAGCTGCATGTCTTGGATAAAGCTCTGTCGGCCGGTGAACTTATCCGGGATATCTACCCGCTGGACTGCCCTGCCTACGATGTGATAATCCTTGGCTGGTTTCAAAGGTGCACTGTCGCTCACCTCGATATTGAACAGCTTGCCGGCCATCAATTCAGCGTATGATATCGAGCGTTCAGGGCGTCGCTGGACCATGATTACGCCATCTTGAATGACGAGCTCAGCTGGGGTCGCATCTAATCGATCACATGCCATCTCGAGCATGGCACGCCGGGCTTCCGCAGCTGCCTGTCGTAGCGCCTCACCACTGGACATGATCGTCATGCTACCTGCTGTGTACCCCTCATCAGGTGTGCGAGACGTATCGCCCATCACCATATTCACACGCTCGAAAGGTACATCCAATTCTTCAGCCACGATCTGTGCCAGGGCTGTGCGCACCCCCTGACCCAGCTCAACCTTGCCACTGAAAGCTGTGATCGTGCCATCTGCCTCGATCCTCAACCAATCATCCAAGTGGGAGGTCAGGTCACCCCAAAAAGATTCCCTGCGACCCGATGATCCCGCGGGTGGATTTTGACCTTCACCTCGTTCAGGTTCTCTCTTCTCTTCTGCCATCATTCCACCCCCTGCCACATTAATTCTGAAGCCCGGCGCACGGCACGCAAAATGCGCAGGTGTGAGCCACAGCGGCACAGGTTTCCATCCAGGGTTTCTCGAATGACACGCTCGCTCGGATTATGATACTTAACCAACAAAGCCACGGTGGCAATGATCATCCCATTGGTGCAAAAACCACATTGAGCCGCCTGCTGCTCGATGAAGGCTTGCTGAACCGGGTGAAGCTGACCATCCTCCATCAGCCCTTCCAGGGTGATGATGGGCATCTGGCCTACGTCTGCCACACGCAGCTTGCACGATTGCTTGGCTTCCCTGCCGTAGATCACCATGCACGCGCCACATTGTTCCAGGCCACAGCCAAATTGAGGCCCATGTAAGCCTAGCTCATTCCGTAAAACATAGAGTAAGGCTGTATCTGGTGCTGCTTCCACTGTGTGCAGTTTACCATTCACATTGATTACGATTTGATCAGTCACATAACCCTCCTGAGCCATTGCTCCAATCCCCTGAAGTACCAGCTTGCACTGAAAAATGGTACCATACTGCGATTATAAGGGGATTAAAGGGATTGCGAATATTGGAAAACCTTACTATTTGCGCATACAGTCTTGAGTATATTAGATAAACATGATAGCATTACTCCCTGATAGAATGTGGATTGCTTACACTGGCATCTTCAGGTTGGAGCCAATCAAGCAATATCTTCAGAAATACTTAGGGGAATAAGGGGTATAAGGGGTACAAGATGAACAGCACTAGTACACAAGATTTGGTCTTAGAGCAAACCTGCGTACTTTTAGAGCGTATTTTCCCATCGCCGCGCCATTTTTCCATACAATTATGGGGTCAGGCAGAGCTTCCGGCAGAAACCGAGAACAAGTTTACTCTCGTATTGAACCATCCTGGCGCTCTGCGGCGCATGTTTTCTCCCCCTATCGAGCTCTCAGCTGGCGAAGCTTATATTTACGGGGATTTTGACATCCAGGGTGATCTGTATGCTTTTTATGGTCTGTTGGATATCCTCCTGAGTCATCATTTCACTGCCTCCGAAGCTGCCAGCCTGGTAAGGGAAATCCAGAAGCTGCCAAAGACAGGCCCAGAACATACCATCATCCGGCAAGCGGCAAAATTAAGCGGAAAATTGCACTCACCTGAACGCGACATGCAGGCGACCCGCTTCCACTACAATGTGGGGAATGAGTTCTATTCATTATGGCTAGATAGGCAAATGCAATATTCCTGCGCATATTTCCCGGATGGTAGTGAAGATTTGGATGAGGCACAGGAGAAAAAGATCGCCCATATCTGCCGAAAATTACGCCTCAAACCCGGTGAACGATTGCTGGATATTGGCTGCGGCTGGGGAGGATTAGCCATCTCAGCAGCTAAAGACTTCGGAGTAACGGCACATGGGGTGACTTTAAGTGATAAACAAGCCGCTTATGCTCAGGAGAAGATCAATCGCATGGAGATGGCAGACCGTGTTCAGGTCGAAATGTGTGACTACCGCGAATTGGAAAAGGAATCGTTCGACAAGATCGTCAGTGTGGGAATGTTCGAGCACGTCGGTCGTAGCCACCTCCCAGAATATTTCTCACACGTTTACCAGTTGCTTAAGCCCGGAGGACTGTTCCTTAACCACGGAATCTCTCGTCGGGCTCAGCCTGCGGACCTGATGTTGCTCAAGGGTTTGAATGAGGACCACCGCTCACCCAGCCCTGTGCAAACCTACTTCGAGCGCAAAGTACTAGGTTTGGGCTCCTTCTCTCAGCATTACATCTTCCCCGATGGTGAGCTTGTCCCGGTCAGTGAAGCCAACCTGATTGCTGAAACAGCGGGCTTTGAAGTGCGGGATGTGGAAAACCTGCGGGAGCACTATGCCCTCACCCTGCGCAATTGGGTCCAACGACTGGAAGAGCATCATCGCCAGGCAGCTGCCCTGGTAGAAGAATCAGTCTACCGCACCTGGCGGCTCTACATGAGCTTCAGTGCAGTACAGTTTGAAGCCGCTCAGATCGGAGTTAACCAGTCACTGCTTGCCAAACCAGCTCATGGTAAAGTACCCCTCCCCCTGAGCAGGGCAGATTTATACTGATTTCGATCGCCGGCAAAAATTTACAATATACTGCTCTAGGCCTGCAATTATCGGGGTTAACCGGCTGCTCGTAAGTTTCGCCTCTTCCATCTCCTCACGTAAACTGAGGGATAGATGTTTATTTGCGCAGAATTGGGTGTAAAGGAGATGGCGTTTGTTTTTTCTGTGAGAAATTATTCGAAAGTGAATTTTCTTTACCAATAAACAATCTCATTTGCCGCATGGCATAAATTATGCTACACTTCTAATTAGTGAAAGCACCTGTCTGAGGAGGCTGCCATGGCTGATAAAATCCTGGTCGTCGATGACGATCCAGATACCGTCAAATTTATCAACATCATGTTAAGCCGTTTGGGTTATCAGGTGGTATCAGCCACCTCGGGCATGGAAGCCCTTGAACGGGTACAGGTAGAGCACCCTGATCTGATCATCCTCGACGTGATGATGCCCGGCATGGATGGTTATGAAGTCAGCCGTAACTTGCGGCGGAACCCAAAAACAGCCACAACCCCCATCTTGATGTTCACCGCCAAGACGACGATTGAGGATAAACTTGCTGGTTATGATGCGGGTGTGAACCTGTACCTGACCAAACCCATCCACCCAATTGATCTGCAAGCCAATATCCGCAACCTTTTGGCCCAAAAGTTGACCAAGGCTGAAGCAGCAGTGGGTGAGGGGGCTTACGTGGTGGGTGTGCTTTCAGCGACAGGAGGTGCTGGGGTATCCACAGTGGCTCTGAACCTTGCCATCACCTATGCTAAGAAATACAGTGTCAAGGTCATCGCAGCTGAGATGAAACCAGGCCAGGGATCATGGGCATTGGACCTCAACCTCACGGAACCAGTGGGGTTGACGAACCTGCTGGCCATGTCTTTGGAAGAGATCACCTTGGAAACGGTGTCTAAAGAATTGATCCAGACCAATTTCGGGATCAAAATATTATCGGCCTCCAATCAGACTGAAAACGTGGAATATGCTGCCGCAACTCCGCAGCTGGAGCTAGTGCTCAGCCATCTCACCACCTTGGCTTCTCTGGTGGTCTTGGATATCGGCACCAGTTTTCACCCCGGGTTCAATTCTATCCTCAATAAATGCAATGAGCTGATCATGGTGGTTGAGCCCCAGCCAGTGACGATCAAGCGTTCCAAGTTATTAGCCAGCGAGCTCCACCTCAAGGGTTTTGGCAGCGTCAAAACGATGAGCACTGTATTGGTCAATCGGACACGCTCTGATATCGTGTTAAACATCAGCCAGGTTGAACAAATACTAGGTTACCCGGCTGTGATGGGTTTCCCACCGGTGGTTGAGCAGGCATATCGGGCTTCAGAACGTGCCGTGCCTTTGGTAGCCATCCAACCGGATGGCATCATTGCCATGCAATTCAATACCCTGGCAAGCCAAATTAATGAACGCGTGCCAGCACATTAATCATCCTCCAATATAACTCGTCCAATATTGACATATAATCCGCTATCATGCTACATATCAGGAGGGAAAATGATATGGACGATGTGACGCGTATTGAACATGATACTCTTGGGGATGTGAACGTCCCGATTAGTGCTTTATTCGGTGCGCAAACTCAGCGGGCAGTAAATAATTTCAACATCTCCGGACTACGCCCCTGGCGTGCTTTTATCTGGTCAATGGCGGTGATCAAGCGTGCTGCAGCCGAGGTGAACCGCGATCTGGGCTTGTTGAACGATAAGATTTCAGCCACAATTGTCACCGCTGCCCAGGAAGTCATCGACGGTAAATGGGATGACCAGTTTGTGGTCGATCCGTTTCAAGCTGGGGCTGGCACCAGCCATAATATGAACACAAATGAAGTCGTTGCTAACCGCGCCACCCAGCTCTTAGGTGGAAAGCTGGGAGAATATCGGGTTAATCCAAATGATCATGTAAATATGTCTCAATCTACCAACGACACCATTCCTACGGCCATCCGCCTGGGTTGCCTGTGGCGACTGGAGGAGTTGCTGGCATGCGTTGACGATCTTGCCATCGAGCTACGATTGAAATCCCAGGAATTCGATGCTATCGTCAAATCAGGTCGTACACATCTGCAGGATGCTGTGCCGGTTAGGCTCGGCCAGGAATTTGGGGCATATGCCAGTGCGGTTGAGCGTGATGCCGGGCGCATTCGACAGGCAGCAGAGGGCTTGCGTCGCCTGGGGATCGGAGGCACAGCCACGGGCACGGGGTTGAATGCCCATCCGGAATATCATAGCCGTATGGTCCGCCGCCTTTCAGAGCTTACCGGCCTCACCCTGTATGGCTCGGATAACCTGTTCGAATCGATGCAATCGATGGCAGATGCAGCCAGTTTCTCAGCCTCTCTGCGCACTTTAGCCATCACCTTGACGCGCATCGCCAATGACTTCCGCCTGCTCGCCTCCGGTCCATCCACAGGCCTAGACGAGCTGCAGCTGCCAGCCATGCAACCTGGTTCGAGCATCATGCCTGGCAAGGTGAACCCGGTGATGGCAGAAATGCTGAATATGGCCATGTTCCACGTTCAAGGGTGCGATCTGACGGTTTCCCTGGCGTCGCAGGCCGGTCAGCTTGAGCTGAATGTGATGATGCCGATCATCGCCCATAACCTGTTCGAGATGATGCAGGTGATGATTGGTTCCATCTCAGCGTTCACCGAAAAATGTGTGCGTGGGTTGGGAGCTAATCGGGTCAAGGCTGAAGGCTGGTTGGCTAGGAATGCAATCGTTGCCACCGCGCTGAATCCTTTGATCGGTTATGCGGCGGGTGCAGTTTTAGTAAAGGAAGCCATGCGTCGCAATGTCGCTATTCGCGAGGTCGCCCTTGAGAAAGTCTCCGCAGGAGAATTGAAGCACATCAAGGATGGTCGCCTGATCACAGCAGAGGAAATCGACCGCGCTTTACAGGACCTGAAACAGCTTACCAATGGGGGGATTGCTGGAAGCCAGTGAACGAGATGGGAGTGAAAACGCTCAGATCACCTGCGAGATACGCATCTCCTCAATTGTTTTTTGGTCATATCCCAGCATGTCATGTAATATTTCGGCGGTGTGCTCACCCAGTATGGGTGGAGGTAAACGCACTTCCACTGGGTTAGTGGGTATTTTTAATGGGGATGCGATCATTCGTACCGACCCGGCGTTGGGATGCGGTACCTCGATCACCATCTGGCGTGCTTGCACCTGAGGGTCGTTTAGCAGCTGGTCAATGGAATTGATTGGCCCACAGGGTACCCCGGCTGCTTCCAACAAGCTGAGCCAATCGGGGATCTCTGCCTGGAGGAATAAGTCATCCAATAGGGGGATCAGCACATTACGGTTCTTCACCCGGCTGGCATTGGTTTTAAAACGCTTGTCTTCAGCCCATTCGGGTTTCCCTGCCTTTTCGCAGAACTGGTGCCATTGACTATCATTGCCAACGGCAACGGCAAAATAGCCATCCTTGGCTTTAAACGTCTGATACGGGACGATATTGGGGTGGGCATTGCCATAGCGGGTGGGTTTTTCACCCGAGATCAGATAATTGCTACCTACATTTGCTAGCCAGGCGAGCTGGGCATCCAGCAGGGATATATCGATGCGCTGGCCTTTACCCGTCCGCTGGTGGTCGAATAGCGCTGCCAGGATGGCATTACACGCGAACAAGCCCGCGGTGATATCAGCTATTGCCACACCCACCTTGTATGGCTCCCCCTGCTCAGGCCCGGTGATGCTCATCACCCCGCCCTGCGCCTGGATGATGAAATCATAGCCGGGTAAATTCCGGTACGGACCGGTATAGCCATAGCCAGTGATGCTGCAATAAATTAACCCGGGTTGCAACATCCGCAAGCCATCATAATCCAATCCCCATTTTTCCAGCGTGTCCACACGGAAATTTTCCACCAGGATATCGGCTTGCTTAACGAGGTCTTTTAGGATGCGGATACCACCCTCCGACTTCAGGTTAAGTGTCATGCTGCGTTTATTGCGATTGACGCACAGAAAATATGCCGATTCTCCCCCTGCTGCGAAGGGTGGACCCCACTGGCGGGTGTCATCGCCTGACCCAGGGGCTTCAATCTTGATAATATCTGCCCCCAGGTCACCTAACATCATCGTGCAATACGGACCTGCCAGCACACGGCTGAGGTCCAATACGCGCACACCCTCCAGCAGGGATTTATGATCGTGCTCCATGAGTTAGTAGCGTAGTAAAGCCCCGATATTTTCGAAACCGGCTATTCCGTGTTGATTCTGGATCACTTCCACATCTCCACCAGCTTTCATCACCTTGTATACCGCCATCTCAACTGCATCAACAATTTGATCAAACTTCGAACCACAGAACGGGCAGGCGGACAATTCTTGGGCGGTGATATATCCACAGCCCTGGCATTGGTAGCCTGTTGCTCGATACCCATCCTGTATGACCAATGACTGCACCCTGCCATCATGTACGGCGCTCAAGGTATCGTCCAGGCTGAGGACTCCTTTACGCTCTTTAGCTGCACTGGTCACCAGTTTCTTCAATAATTGCTCTTCTCTGCGGAATTCAGCTTGCCTGCCAATTTGCATGCTCTTTTCCAACACATCCAGGTTGCTGGCTGTCATGCTCATGGGAAAAGTCCCCACGATCAAGGTTTGCCAGCTCTTGGGCAATTGGTTGCGCAATTGGGCGATATTTTCATCGGTTCCACCAATCAACACACGGCGAGTGTTATTCTCACTAAAGAAATGGGAGGCAAAATCCGCCACCTCACGGACATTCCGCTCAGCAACTTCATCTTCGTAACGGGTCTGCCCCGCCATCCCACCTCGCATGCCAGGCTTAGCCGAAGCCCCTCCCCGCTTGGTATGGCGGATGTTCTCACCCAGGATTCCTTCCTGTTCTACGAGCTCACCAAGATGGAATGAGAATAGCCTGGCTCCTTGTTTATCCACCAGCACCACCCCATAGCCACCATAATAGTCTAAGAGAGAAGCTAAAGGTTTTACATGTGGGCAATCACTGACCACCAGCTGGTTACGGATCGGGATCGCCAAAGAATATGCCCGAAAAAAATTATCAGCCGCACAGGAAAATACGGCTACGCTCCGTCCAGACCAGTCAAATTCCCGACTGAAATAATTATCAACCGCCTGTACATCAGAAGCCAGCTCAATGTCCTTAAGCATACTGCGTAAATTTTTCTTATAGACCTCTGAGCTGCCTTGAGTAGGATCGGTATTTAAATATAAACTGAGCACCTGATTTTCAGACTGATAACCAAGTAATTCCTGCAAGTTCGTTTCAGTTAACATATAAACCTCCTTTCTGTACGAAAGTCGAACAGGGAAGCTACCTTACGAACGCTTAAGTTGTTGAAAGAGCTCTTTTTGACGTGGGGTCAGGTCATGAGGAATTTTCACTTTTATATGTGCGTATAAATCACCCTTCGAATCAGGAGCATTCAGGCGCGGGATACCTCGACCTGCCAGTCGAATGGTCTGGCCAGGTTGGATTCCTGCTGGTATGGTTAAGACCACGTTCCCCGCCAGGGTCTGGATGGTAACTTCACCGCCCAACACGGCAGTATATAGATCGATAGTGACATCGGTATGCAAATCGTTCCCCTTCACTTCGAAACGCGGGTCTTTAGCAACCTCGATCACAAGATATAAATCACCTTTTTGACCGGCAACTCCGGTTGGGATGGCATTTGCGACCCGCACCTTGGTACCAGTTTTCGCCCCCGGGGGAATTTTCACCTCCATCCGTCGACCATCCACTTCAATCCGCCGAGACGTACCCTGGTAGGCCTCTGTCAGGCTGATGACCACTTCCTGCTGGTACGAAGGAGCTGCAGCACTTCGGCCTCGCTGGGAAGACCCCCTTCCAGTAGAAGTTGTACCCATATCTGGTATGCCTCCAAATACCCGCTTAAAAAACTCGGAGAACTCACTGCCCAAGATGTCCTCCAATCCACCCACACGCACATTTCCCGATGGGCTGGTTGTGAACCAATCGTCCCAATTAAATCCACCAGCAGGAGCTCCACCACGCTGCCACTGGTCATACGATTCGCCCAGCTGGTCGTATCGGGCCCGTTTATCAGGGTCACCCAGGACCTGATAAGCTTCATTTATCTCTTTAAAGCGCTCCTCTGATTTTTTATTTCCTGGGTTACGGTCTGGGTGGGTCTTTAGTGCTAGCTTTCGATAGGCGCGTTTTATCTCCTCCTTGCTGGCATTGCGCTCTACACCAAGTAACTTGTAATAATCTTTATATTCCATATATTGACCACCGCTATATGGCAAAATGAATTAATACCAATTACATTGTATGCTCATCTGGCACGCGAAGTCAAGCATTCAGGACTGATTCTTACAAAACTCTAACTCTGCCAATCATCCTGAAGTGAATCATCCCCCGAGATTACAATCATGCTATGATTAATCCTATAAATTTGTTGAAAGAACGTGAATTTTTGCATAAATCTGACCTTATAGTTGATAGATAGGCAATCTCAGATTACTGAGGTAAGATATAGATCGAAGTGGGCAAGATAAATTCTTCACGTTCGCCTATGCACTGCTGCAATAGGTAGACCGACCTGATCGGGCGAAAATCTGCCATGACACATACTCTTCAAATATTGATTTACTCACCAAGCCAACCAATCGACCCTTCTACTTTGGTAAATGCTGGTTATGAGGTTGCATTCCTTGCCCAACCGGAAGAAGTCAATGCCTGGCTAAAAACCTGGTCAGTGGATACTCTGCTGATCGTTTCTTATCCATCATTCACCAGGGGCGTCAGGCTTGCTGCAAAAATACTTGAAGCCCACCCAACCCTACCGGTCATATTAGTTACCCATAAAACCAACCAAGCTTCCATGAAACGGGCTTTGGAAATCGGTATTTTCGAACACCTGACTGACCCAGTCGAGCCGGAAGTATTGCTACGGGCTATCCAGCGCTGCCAGGTACGCCTGAACAATTGGCAAGAATGGAACCGCTTCACGCAGGTTTTAGCTAACCTTGAGGATGGCTTTATCCTGGCAAATACCGACGGTCACCTCCTGATGGTCAACCAATCTGCCCGAAATATGTTCCAGCTAGTTGAAGAAAAGATAGATGAGAAGATGGTGACTGAAGTCTTCAACCATCCCGACCTGTTGGATATATTCAATCCACAGACCTCATTCCCTAATCTCCGCGAAATCACCCTGGAAAGTGGACGCGTCTATAGTACTCAAGCAAGTCAGATACCCGAGATCGGGATTGCAGTTGTCATGCAAGAAATCACCCATCTTAAAGAACTGGACCGGATAAAAACCGACTTTGTCAATACGGTATCACACGATATACGCTCTCCGTTAACCGCTATCTATGGTTTTGTCGGACTTATTGACCGGGTGGGGCAGATCAATGAGCAGCAGGCTGAATTTATCCATCATATTCAATCCAGCGTACAACACATTACCTCATTGATCAACGATTTGATGGATCTTGGCCGGGTAGAGGCTGACTATGACCTCCAAATGGAAGAGGTCAACCTGGGTGAGATCATCAAGCAAAGCATCGGGAACCTCGACTTTCAGATGAATGAAAAGATGCAAGAGCTGAACCTCTCTATTCCCGAAGAGATTCCGGTGATTCTCGGTAATCCACTCCACCTGCAACGCATGGTCACCAACCTGATTGAAAACGCCGTCAAATTTACCCCGGCGATGGGAAAGATAAATGTCCGCTGCCGGTTAGAAGCTAACCAGTTGATCCTCGATGTCGCCGATAACGGGCCGGGAATTCCGTTGAGCGACCAACCGCATATATTCGAAAAATTCTATCGCGGTAGTAATCTTTCCCAGGATATGCCAGGGACCGGCCTGGGATTATCGATTGTGAAATCCATCGTGGAAAAACATCATGGGCGTATCTGGCTGGAATCATCGCCCATGGGGACGACTTTTTCCGTCATCCTGCCGAGTAAATAAATATTATTTTTGCCCCCCCTCCGCGCCTTTTTGGGGGAAATACTGGTGCTTAAATGACTGCCTCCGCCGGGGTGGTGAGGTACCCGACGGAGGCTTTCGCCAAAGGAGGAAACAGCAACGAGTGTAAGCTTTTGGTCGATGCCTTGGCTCACTTCTCGTTTAAGATAATACCCTAGAAGGCAGATTATTTGAATTGTCAACTGTCATTATTTATTAGTGACTTCCCTCACAACCTGGTTTGTGACTTTTGATAGTAATCACACAGCGATTGTAATACGCATATCTCACAAGCAGGTTTACGCGCATGGCAAACCTCACGCCCCAGGCGGATGATGTTCATGTGAGCCGCCTTGTAAGTTTCAGGTGGGAATAATTCAGCCAGATGACGGTGCGTTTGCTCGTTAGTCATTTTTTCGGGGCGTAGACCCACCCTGCCTGTCACCCGTTGGATATGGGTATCTACAGGGAAGGCTTCTTTCCCCAGTGAGAACAATAGAACTATCGATGCGGTTTTCGGTCCCACACCGGTAAATTGCAACAGCCACTCCATGGCCTGGTCAGCAGATAATTCTTTCAGGAAATCAAGCTCGAGCGAGCCTCTCTCGGCCGTTATATGGCGTAATATTTTTTGGATGCGAGGACCCTTTTGATTTGCCAGTCCGGCTGAGCGGATGGCATCGATCACTTCGCTCATGTCTGCGTCACGCACAGCTTCCCACGTTGGATAGCGTTTTTTAAGCAGTGTGAATGCTCGATCACAGTTTACGTCATTCGTGTTCTGCGATAATATCGTAGAGACCAGCTCATCCAAGATTGGAAGCTCATGCCAGGATGGCTCTCCGTATTTCTCCAGCAAGCGCCGATGGACTTCAATGGCACACTCACGCAGGTTCATTTCTCGTGTTCTAATCTAAAACACGGCGTACCCGAGCCCACCTTCAGCTGGCGCCAGTTTTCAACCCGGAATTCCGGTCCATATTCAATCAGTTTTTCCAAATCTTCTGCATCGAAGGCACCCAGCTGGCGCAGTAACTCCAGGGTTACAGCCGGCCTCACATGACCTCTGGGATCGCCATATGGGCGGCTATGCCCTTTTAGATCGCCGTCAGATATTTTAAATGCTACCCCCAGGGCAGGTGAACCTGGTTTGATCGCCCCAGGCATGATCCCGAATGCCTGAAAGCCTTCCGCTCCTCCCTTGCAAATCACTCTCCCCTGGCCGACTTGCATCAGGAACGTGTCAAAGTTGTCGGGGCCACCGATCATATCTGGGTAGGTGAGCATGGCTTTGGAGATTAGGCGACAGGCCTCTACCAGTTTCTCAGCAAGTCCATCCGGTTGGCAGATGCGGGCAAAAGCCAGGGCAGTATTGCGTAATGGTAGGGCAAAATTCGGTGCTGAGCAGCCGTCGATTCCGATGTGGATATCTGCAGGCTTGAGAGCCGCCATTTCAGCCACCGTGGCTAATATCAGGTGTTGCACTGGATGGTCCGGATCGATATATGCCAATTCATCACCCGTCCTCAAACCCAATAGGTGTGCAAATGCCAGCATACCAGTATGCTTTCCTGAGCAATTGTGACGGTTCGGAGTCGGCACCTCCCCTCGCCTCCGCATGGCTTCAGCCGTCACAGGATCATAAGGGTAATGGACTCCGCACATCAAATCTGCTTCGCTCACCCCGGTTTTTTCCTGGATTGACTTGACGATCGCCACGTGCTCATCTGTTCCCGAATGTGAGGCACATAGCAGCGCCACTTCTTGTAGCGTCAGCCCATACGCCGACATGCCACCCTGCTCTAAAAACGGCAGCGCTTGCAATGGCTTGGCGGATGACCTGGTAAAAGTCACCACCCCGGGGTCACCATACCAGGCGACAAGTTTGCCCGTAGATTCCACCACTGCGATGGCACCAAAATGTAGCGATTCGACGATATCGCCGCGGGTTAATTGAAAGATCGGTTTGTAAGCTGATTTCACCATATAGTCATTCACTCACCACTGGATTCGCTGGGGCGGTAACGTCGGGCATAGTATTGGAACAAACCATGGCGATACCTTTGATAATATTGCTCGCGTAATTCGTTGGGAAAACTCAGGTCGGAAAGTAGATTGGGGATCAAATGTTCCACATCTGCCGCCGGAGCGTTTCGGCGAACGAGTCGGTCAAGACCGCGCAAGATACTCTTGAGATGGCGTTGCTGTGTCTTCAATGCATCCAGGCCAATCTGACCTCCACGGCCGCTGATCACCACATATTCACGGTAAGAACTCATCAGCAAATCCAAAGTCTCAATCCAGGCGGGAATATCTGCATTGGTTAAAAATGGTGGTTGATTAAGCAGAACCACATCACCGATAAACACCACTTTTGCCGTCGGAATAACCACCCATGTGCCGCCTGGGGCTGGACCGGCATGGTACTCAATGAATACTTCCTGTTCTCCCCAATGCAGGGAAATTTGATGTGTAAAGGTGATGTCGGGCAACGCCCAGCGTGTGCCGACTACATCGTCGAAAGTTTCCCACACTGAGCCGCTCTCCGCATTTTGACCTTTGAACACCGATGGTCGACCACGAAATACCTGCGCAGTTTTTTGATGAGCGATGATCGTGCATTCCATTGACCTTGCCCCGAGGGTACGATCGGGGTGGGCATCCAGGTTGACCAACACACGGTTGGGCTTCGCCCCTAAATTGTATAATAGGCTCAGCCAGGTACGGGAATCCTCCGGCCGCAATGGGGCATCGATGAGTATCGTCCCCATAGGCAGGAGGATCGCACCCACGGTTACACCAGGATAAGAGTTTTCGAAATATATACCGCGTTCGATCTGCTCCATAGTCCTCTCTCAAACATCCAGTTTTTTATTCAGTTTGCTTGATTGGCAGGGTAAAGATAAAGCAGGAGCCAACACCAACTTCACTTTCAACCCAAATTTTACCGCCATGAGCTTGCACCGCCAGGTGGCAATAAGCCAGGCCAAGCCCAAGCCCTTTGGGAGCATTTTCGGTTTTTAAACGGGTGAATTTTTCAAATATGCGCTCATGTTCAGAAGCAGGAATCCCAGGGCCATTATCTTCGACCCACACGCGTAATTGATCCCCATCCTGCTGGGCGCCGATCACGATTTTACTACCTTGGGGCGAGTATTTGCTGGCGTTTTCCAGTAAGTTCGTCACCACCCTGCGGATCATATCCTGGTCAGCCATCACACTGGGCAGGCGGTCAGGTACTTTATAACTTATGATCTGGCTCTTACTGTGCACCAAGGATTCCATCGCCTCGACAGATTCATACACCAGGGCCAAAATACTGGTCAATTTGCGCGTCCCTATGGGTTGGCCTGCCTCCATGGTGCTCAATTCCAGTAAAGACTCGGTCATCCTGCGGATTCGCTCGGTGGAGTGCGTGGATATATCCAGCAATGATTTCAACGCTGGGTCATCCGAAGGCAGCATCGATCCCATTAGGTCCAGGCTGGAAACTACATTTGCCAGTGGTGACCGAAGATCATGGTAGATCATCGATATCAGGTCATCCCGTAATGTATCCAGCTTCTTTTGTTCAGTGATATCACGCAATATCCACTGGATACGCGAGATACTATCCAATTGGATTTCACGCACATAAACATTTATCGGTACTTCATGGCCGCTGGCAGTCCGCAAGTTTGACTCGTACGACACGGTTTCACCAGAATGAAGCAGGTTGAACTCCGGCCCGAGCAAATCCTGGTTGATCTGGTGCAGCTGGCCAATTACCATGGCATGCAGGTCATCTTTACTATGGTCGGAGAATAAAACAGCTTTCCGGTTGGCTTCTAAAATCTCTCCTTGCCAATTGGTGATCAGGATCGGATCAATATTATCTTCGAATAGGTCCTGGTAGCTTTGATGGGCTGCCTGGAGCTGTTCAAATAATTGAGCATGTCGGATGGCGGTGCCTGCCAGGTTGGCAATGCCCGTAAGGATCAAGAGCGCATCCTGGTCGAAATCTCCTTCCCGTGGATTGATGGCTTCGAGAGTACCGATCACCTCCCCGCGGTAATGGATCGGGGCGCATAGGATTGCTTTTGGCATGCTGCCAGGTAATTGATCGATCGAGGGGTCAAATCTTGAGTCTTGACTCACATCTTGTATGATCAGACCTTCGTCGTGTTCTGCCACCCAGCAGGCTACCCCTCGCTCGATCTTGTCGGGCGCTTCGGTGATCTGCGTATCGGATTGCGTTTTTGTTGCCCTTAGCTCAAGCAGGCCACTTTTTGCATCCACCAGGGTTAACATGATCGCTTGTGCATGGATGGTCAGATCTGTCTGTTCCAGGATACCTTTGAATACATCTTCCAGGTTCAAGCTGACCGAAATCCCTGAAGCACTTTTCGCCAGGGAGGTCATCACCTGTGCATCTCTCAGACTTTCAGCATAAAGCCGTGCATTCAACACTGCGATACTTGCCTGATCAGCGATCGCTTGCACCAGGGCGACAAGTTCGGTATTAAAAAATCCAGTCCTTGGATGCACCAGGGTCACTACACCGACCAGCTTATCATGTGTGAGCAAAGGCACACTGACGGCTGATTTGGGTAGTTGCTTCTCATCAATTTCATAATGGCGCGGCATCCAGCGACCATCCTGGTAGGTATTTTCAACCACTGCTAATTCCCTATGGCGTACTACCCATCCAGACAGCCCTTTTTCCAATGGCTCCCGTAAGCGATCGGTTGTGTGCTCCAGGACCCGACCCTCAATAATAATCGCCGAATCGACCGGGTCACCTTTATCATCCAGCACGATGATAGATCCGCTGATGGCTCCCACATTCTGCATGGATAAAAACAGGATGCGCTCCAATACCGTGCGTAAATCGAGCGCTGAGCTCAGCTCACGGCTGATATGGTAGAGCAATTCCAAAAAAGAGCGGGTGGAATTATCCTTTATGATCTCTGGCAACTGACTGCTCATCCAAATTGCGACCTGATCTCAGTATAGCATAATTCAAGATCACTTGATTAGATCTATCCTGGGGAGGTCCATCAGCAACACCTCCAGGGCCAGGCGGGTATTGATGTTGTGATCGATCTGCTCCATTGTGTGTTCGACTGCTTTTACCAGTGCTTGCGCCTGATCCAGGTTGGTGCCTCTTGCCAATCTGTTGATCTGATCTGCGTAATCAAAATTGGTTAGCGTCCCGTTTAACCCCGTCACACACAGCAAGACGTCACGCCAAAATGTCAGCCACACTTGCAGTTCACCCTGCACCCTTTCCTTGTCATCCACGATCTCCCTGACGAATGCAAATCTTTCACGGCGCGAGGTGGATAATAAGCTGACCAATTCTTCCAGCCAAGAATGCCTCTCATCGAGCAACCGTTGGTCCTCGAATAGCCGGATGGCATAACCAGGGCGTCCATCAGAGATATGCGCTAGTTTCTCGGCAAGCTCTCGCGGTACCCCCTTGATCGCCTGCAGGCCTTTGGCTGTCTCATCGATGGACAGTGGCCGCAGCCTGATTGCCTCTGCCCGCGAAACGATGGTGGGTAGTAGATCCTCAGCGCTTTTAGCAGTCAGGATGACCACCACCTGAGCTGGAGGTTCCTCGAGGGTCTTCAACATAGCATTGGCTGCGCTGATGTGTGCTTCTTCAAAGCGTAGCACTAAGGCCACCCGGTATCGCGATTCGTAAGGTGCCAGGGAGAGAGTGTGCTGCAACTCGCGGATTTGATCGATCTTCAGCGTCCCCCCCTCCTGTTCAGCCTCTACTAAAGTCAGGTCAGGGTGCTGCATGTGCTCGATGCGCTTGCAGGTGGAGCACTTGCGGCAGGGTTGACCTGGTACGGGTGACTGCGTGCAATTTAACGCCTGGGCGAAGCGCAAAGCCAGGGTGCGCCGCCCAACTCCCGACGGGCCGGTGAATAAGTAGGCGTGCCTTTCACGTCCATGCGCCACGTGCTCAGCCAGCAGATTGACGGCCCATTCGTGACCTATCATTTCCCAATTCATGCCGTGATTTTAGCCTAGAGCCATCATCTTGACAACATCAATCTGGAATTTGGCTAAAAAACAGTCGGATTTGTAATTATGGTAGAATTTGCCGGATGGACCTCCTCAAGGGTCTAAATCCGCAACAACAACAGGCTGTTATGGCAGGCATAGGTCCCGTCCTGATCATGGCGGGACCCGGTTCTGGTAAGACGCGCGTCCTCACCCAGCGCATCGCTTATCTGATCGGCAAGATGGGTGTACGACCATATAACATCCTGGCAGTCACCTTCACCAACAAAGCTGCCCGTGAGATGGAAAACCGGGTGATTAATTTGCTGGGAGAGAGCGCCCGTGGCGTGACCTTGGGTACTTTTCATGCCACTTGTGCTCGTATCCTTCGCCGGGAGGCCGAACACCTGCCATTCAATGCCAACTTCGTCATCTTCGATGAAGATGACCAGGTGGGTCTGGTTAAGCGGGTCATCGCCGATTTGAACGTGGATGAGAAACAGTACCGGCCTTTGGCAATATTAAATTCCATTTCCAACGCAAAGAGCGAGCTGATCCTCCCGGATGAATACCCGCTTCAAAATTATCGTGATGAGGTCGTCAAAAAGGTATACATCAATTACCAGCAAATGCTGCTGACGAACAATGCGGTCGATTTTGATGACCTTCTTCTCTACACTGCTTTCTTGCTGGATGATAACCCTGCTGTACGCGAGAAGTATGCCCGTCGTTATGAACACGTCCTGGTGGATGAGTTCCAGGATACCAACCTGGCTCAATATGTCTTGCTTCGCAAGTTATCCTCATTTCATAACAATATTTATGCCGTTGGTGATGCCGACCAGTCGATATACCGCTGGCGCGGAGCAGATTATCGCAATGTGTTGCGATTTGAGCAAGACTATCCCGATGCCCAACTGATCTTGCTCGAGCAGAATTACCGTTCCACCCAGCAGATCCTTGACGTGGCCATGGCCATCATTAATCCAAATCCCAATCGCACTGTAAAACGGCTTTTCACCGAGCGCGGCGACGGGTTGAAGGTTACCCTGCATGAGACCTATGATGACCGACAGGAAGCCTCGTTTATCGTCGATACAATCGCCAGCCTGGTCGGAAAGAATCAGGTAAAACCGGGCGATGTCGCCGTAATGTACCGCACCAATGCCCAATCTCGTTTGCTGGAAGAAGCCTTCCTTAGCGCTGGTTTACCGTACAAGCTCGTTGGTGCCCAACGCTTTTACGGGCGGCGTGAAGTAAAAGACGTCATCGCATATATGCGCCTGGTGCATAACCCGAGTGACGAGCTTAGCTTGATCCGCGCCATCAACGTGCCTCCACGCGGTGTGGGCGAGAAAACCTTGCAAATCCTCCGCACTCAGGCTCAGAAGACCAACCTGAGTCCGGGAGACCTGCTGGTTCAGATGGGTCGCGATCCGGAGCTGTTCAAATCCACATTCCCACAGCGTGCTCTTTCCATCCTGGCTGGTTTTGGAGAAATGTTATCACGCTGGGTTACCATGGTAGGTGAGCTTGCGCCGTTGTATATCATGGACCGGATCATCGATGAGACCGATTATCATGGATATATTGATGACGGAACGGATGAAGGCAACGAGCGCTGGGAAAACGTCATGGAACTGCGGCGTCTTGCAGCCGAATATCAGGAGCGGACACTGAGTGAGTTCCTGGAAACCATTGCCCTGGTCTCTGATCAAGACACCCTCGAAAACAGCACCAATGTACCCACCCTGCTCACCTTGCATGCCGCCAAAGGGTTGGAGTTTCCGCTTGTTTTCATCGCTGGGTTGAATGAAGGCACTCTCCCACACTCCCGCTCATTCGACGACCCTGAAGCCATGCATGAGGAGCGCCGCCTATTATATGTCGGCATCACTCGTGCTAAAGACAGGCTCTTCCTCGTGTATGCTCAAAATCGTAGTGCATTCGGCTACCCTGATCCGGTAGAACCTTCTCGATTCCTGGATGATATCCCCGACGAGCTCCTTGAACAAACCGGTTTCATCCGAAGCATTAGCCCAACCAGATTCGCAAGCTTCGAGGCGAAAGATATCCAATGGGAATCTAAGCGTTTTGGCGCATCACAAGCTACAGTTCAGAAGTACCAGCCTGGCACCCATGTAGTACACCCCGTGTGGGGTGATGGGATGGTGCTAAACAGCCGTATCCAGGATGATGATGAAATTGTTGATATTTTTTTTGAGAATGTGGGCATGAAACGTGTAGCCGCCTCGTTGGCTAATTTGAAAACGAAATGATAGCTATAATCAGCTCTCGGCTATCACGAATGGGCAAGTCCTGCGCATATCGTGTTGCGTTTCTAATAATCCGCTGTATAATCCTCTCATGCCCATTCTCGATTCCCACTCACTGGAAATCATTAGCAGAAGCACTGAGCAGACCCGGCGGGTGGGTATGCGGCTTGGAGCTTTGCTCCAGCCCGGTGATTTGGTCGCCCTCGTAGGAGACCTTGGATCAGGGAAAACCACGCTGGTCCAGGGTATTGCCGCTGGCTGGGGATCACTTGATCCAGTATCCAGCCCGACCTTTGTGCTGGTAAATGTCTATCGCCATACAGATGGTCAGCGCCTTTTTCATGTGGATGCATACCGTCTGAATGGCTCATCTGAAGCTCTCGATCTTGATCTGGATTATATGCTTGACCAGGGTCCCATGATTGTCGAGTGGGCGGAGCGCGTCCAGACAGTGCTGCCGGAACACGGCTTATGGGTGCATCTAAATTATATCGATGAAGTTCAGCGAGACTTGATCTTCTCAGGGCGGGGACCATACTTTGAGGAACTGCTATCTCGCTTTCGCAAGCTTGTATATGGAGGTTGAGTGCTTTTAGCGATCGATACCTCCACCCGTAATATCGGTATCGCTATTTATGATGGCATCCAGGTGCTGTGTGAAAATACCTGGGCTAGTCATGATTATCACACCATCGAGCTCTCACCTGCCATTGCCGAGACCCTGGCCAGGGTCAAGCTAGGGATGCAGGATATAAAACTGTTGGCGGTAGCTACAGGACCCGGATCCTTCACTGGTTTGCGTATTGGCTTGGCCGTTGCCAAGGGAATTGCCCTGGCCAGGCATTTGCCCATGATTGGTATCCCAACCCTGGATATCGTAGCCGAATCGCAACCCGTCTCTCCAGGTTTTGCCTTGGCAGCTGTTCTCCAGGCTGGACGTGGACGTTTGGCAGTTGGTTGGTACGCCGTCTCTGATGGTCGCTGGGTGCCTCACCCTCCCATCGAAGTCATGGATGCCCTTAAGCTCTCCCGTCTGATTCATGAACCAACCATCGTGTGCGGTGAGTTGACTGAAGAGCAACAACATACATTAGCCAGAAAATATAAAAATGTCATCCTCGCTTCACCAGCGCATTCCATTCGACGTCCCGCCCTGCTTGCTGAATTAGCCTGGAAGCGCTGGCAATCAGGCGAGATCGATGATCCGGCAACTCTCTCCCCAAGCTATTTGCACCTGGGTGAGCCAATCCCAGAATAATCCAGTGCCAAAGACTGGTTAATGTTTCCGAGAGATCTCCTGAAAGCCGGGTAATCTCCATGCGTCCGCCAATACTCCCTATCCAGATTCCACCTGCGAAGTATCGAGCTATGAAACTGGAGGATGTTGAGCGGGTGCATGAGATTGATGTGCTTTCATTTTCCCTGCCATGGCCGGAGAAATCCTTTCGTTTTGAGCTGACTGAAAACCCCTCCACCCTGGCGCTGGTCGCGGAGGTCTCTCGTGCGGATGCTGATCCGATGCTGATCGGCATGTCGATCGTTTGGATCATAGTCGATGAAGCTCACATCGCCACTATCGCTATCCACCCGGATTTTCGTGGACGTGGGTACGGGAAAAATCTCCTGGCTGAGACGTTACGCCGGTCCATCCAACGCGGTGCCCGCCTGGCAACGCTGGAAGTGCGTGCTGGTAACCTGATTGCCCAGCAAATGTACCGCACATTTGGCTTTACCATAGTTGGTCGGCGTCCGCGTTATTATCGTGATAATGATGAAGATGCGATCATGATGACGGTCCACAACCTGGGAGCGGAATATCTGCTGAGGTTGAACACACTTGTAAATTAGGTACTGTATCCAGAGTGGATAAATTAGTGGTTATCCTTTATACTTACGCCACATTTTGAAGGAGGCTGGCAGTGGACGATGAAAAAAAGCGTCTTGCTGAAGCGACGTTAGCCCAAATTGCCAGGGAGGTATCGGTATGCCAACGCTGCATGCTACACCACTCGCGCAAATTAGCTGTCCCTGGGGAAGGTCCAGTGGATGCTGAGATCATGTTTATTGGTGAAGGGCCAGGCTTTCACGAAAATGAACAGGGCCGGCCTTTTGTGGGTGCAGCGGGGAAGTATCTTGAAGAGTTATTAGCCAAAATAAACCTGAAGCGTGAAGATGTCTTTATCGGTAACGTGGTCAAGTGCCGACCTCCCAATAACCGTGACCCCCTGCCTGATGAGTTGGCCGCCTGTAGTGATTATCTCGAACGCCAGATCCAGGTGATCAACCCGAAAGTCATCGTCACCCTCGGGCGATATTCAATGGCGCGCTTTCTACCCAACGCCAAGATCAGTGACGTTCATGGCCAGGCGTACAAGATCAAAGGCCGGTTAGTGGTACCCATGTTCCACCCGGCTGCAGCCCTGCATCAACCGTCACTGAAAATATCCGTGGAACGTGATTTTGCCCGTTTGCCTGAGCTAATCGCTAAGGCATCTGAAGCATCAGTAGTAAAAGAAGAGAAACCGCCCGATTCCAAATCGGAACCCACCCAATTGAGCTTATTCTAAAATCCATCTTGAGAGGTCCTATGCCTTCAATCAAAGAAAGTCTAGTAAAATCTCTCCGCGACCGTACAGCTAGGATTGGCATCCTCGGCCTGGGTTATGTAGGCGTCCCCTTAGCAAGTGCTTTCGGCGAGGCCGGTTTTCAGGTCACCGGTGTGGACCCTGATCCAAACAAAGTGAATTCCATCAACAAGGGGGAAAGCTACATTAAAGACGTGCCAAGTGAACAGATTGCCAGGCTGCTGAAGCTGGGTAGATTATCCGCTACCACCGATTTTTCAGTCCTGCGGAATTGCGATGCTGTCAGCATTTGCGTGCCAACACCCCTGCGCAAAACCGGTGACCCCGATATGTCGTTTATTTTAGGTGCTACGGAAGAGCTGGCAAAATACATTCACCCCGGCATGATCATCGTGCTCGAATCGACCACTTATCCTGGCACAACGCGTGAGGTTCTGCTGCCTAAACTGGGTAAGGAAAAAGGCTTTGTGGTCGGTAAAGACTTCTTCCTCGCCTTCTCTCCTGAGCGGGTGGATCCTGGCCGGGAGGATTGGACCACGCTTAATACTCCGAAGGTTATTGGTGGGATTTCCGAAGAGTGTGGTGAAGTGGCAGCGGTTTGGTATTCACAAGCGCTTAAAACCGTCGTGCCGGTATCATCGGCTGAGACAGCCGAGCTCTCAAAACTGCTCGAAAACACCTTCCGCATGATCAATGTTGGCATGGTCAATGAGCTGGCGATCATGTGTGAACGCCTGGGTGTGGACGTATGGGAAGTGATCGATGCTGCCGCGACCAAGCCATTCGGGTTCATGAAGTTCACTCCCGGGCCCGGTCTTGGTGGTCACTGCATACCCATTGATCCATTGTATCTTTCCTGGAAGATGAAAGCTTTCCAATATAATGCCCGCTTCATTGAATTGGCGGCTGATATAAATACCAATATGCCGCGTTATGTGGTCAGCCGGGTGACTGATGCCTTCAACGAACGCGGTAAATTACTGAAGGGTTCCAAATGCCTGGTTTTGGGGGCAGCCTATAAACCGGATATCGATGATATCCGTGAATCACCCGCCCTGGACGTGATTGGCTTGCTGCAGAAGAAGGGTGCCAGTGTTGAATATCATGATCCTTACATCCCACACCTGCGTACCCATGACGATGTTGAGATGCAGAGTGTGAGCGATGTCATGCAGGCAGTGCGCGCTGCCGATTGTGTCATCATCATCACCAATCATCACGCATATGATTACGATGCTATCCTCAAGGAGGCTAATTTCATCTTCGACTCGCGCAATGCGCTGGGTAAGCAGGGAAAGAAAAATCCGAAAGTAGTGCGCTTGTAGATCATGGAAAATTACCTGGTAACTGGTGCCGCCGGTTTTATCGCTTCGCGTGTGATCGATTTGCTGCTCGAAGCAGGTCATACCGTCGTGGGGGTCGACAACATGAATGCTGCCTATGACGTCCGTATGAAAGAATACCGCCTTAAAAAGCTGGTGCAGCATCCACGATTCATCTTTCACAAATTGGACATTGCCGACCGCGGTACCTTCGATCGTAATTCACCCTTGAGGCAACAACCTTATACCGCCGTCATCAACCTGGCAGCCAGGGCCGGTGTGCGCCAGTCTGTCGAAAACCCTTGGGTCTATGTCGACACGAATATTACCGGCACCTTGAACCTGCTCGAATATTGCCGCGAGCAGAAAATCCCTAAGCTGATTCTCGCCTCCACCTCTAGCGTATACGGAGGCAAAGCCCCTCTACCCACAACTGAAACAACCAGCAGTGACTTGCCGCTACAGGCTTATGCAGCCTCCAAAAAGAGTGCCGAGGTCCTGTGCCATGTCTATCATTACCTGTACGGATTGGATGTCACCATATTTCGCTACTTTACCGTTTATGGTCCTGCCCCGCGCCCCGATATGGTCATGTTCCGTTTCACGCAGTGGATTAGCGAGGGTCGCCCGGTTAAGGTAAATGGCGATGGGGAGCAATCGCGTGGCTTTACTTATGTCGATGATATTGCCCGTGGAACAATTCTCGGCCTCAAACCGATGGGATACGATATCATCAACCTGGGTGGGCACGAGGTCATCAAGATCAATGAGCTGATTCGGCTGCTTGAAACATTAATCGGAAGCCAGGGTAAGGTTGAGTATCATCCTCCCCATCCAGCGGATATGGCCACCAATTGGGCAGATACAGAAAAAGCACAGAAAATCCTCGGCTGGAAACCAGCTGTCGGCCTTACGGAAGGCCTCACGCATTTAGTCGAGTGGTACAACCAGGAACGCGCCTGGGCAAGCCTGATTCTCACTGATTAGTCCACATATATAATTCGCGAGTAACTGAAGAGATTAGTAAACGACCTCACATGCTCACAACGCTTCGCACCTGGTGGCAGGATAAGCTGCTGAGAGGGGTGCTGAAAAACACCAGTTACCTCTTCAGCAGTAACACACTTTCTGCTGCTTTGAGCATGGTCAGCTCCATCTTTGCCACACGCTTGCTGGGCTTGAATGGATTCGGTTTGGTTGCCACCATCCAGACCTTTGCCTCCAACACCAACCGTTTCCTTTCCTTCCGCATGAGTGAGGTGGTGGTTAAATATCTGGGGCAAGCTCTGGCCGGTGATGTAGGAGTAACCAGTAATGCTACCCGTGCCTCAACCGAAAGCATCGCGACCACCAAGACAAATCCCCATGTAGCCGCCATTGTCAAAGGCGTTGGCCTCATCGAAGCAGCCACTTCGATATTAGCCTACCTGGTCCTGGTACTGGTCGCTCCTTGGGCAGCTCGTTTGCTGGCCAAGGATAGTTCAGTGGCAGCCTTATTCCCCTTCTATGGGTTGATGCTGCTGGCGAACCTGGTGTACGAGACTTCCACGGGTGTCTTGCAAGCTCATAAACGTTTCGACCGCCTGGCTCTCATAAATGCAATCCAAAGTATTATCGTCGTCATCCTGGTCTTGGTAGCCTTCTTCCTGAAGCGCAGCATCTTTGAAGTGCTTGGGGCATATCTGGTGGGGAAGGCAGTTGCGGGTATAACCATCTCCATCCTCGCATTCAATCAAATGAATCAAAGCCAGGGGAAAGGTTGGTGGCGTACCTCACTGCGACAGGTGCGGGACTGGCGCGAGATCATCGGGTTCGCAATCAATACCAACCTGAATGGCACTGTCAATCTCCTGACACGCGATAACATCTTGCTCTATCTGGCAGCGTTAAGTCCGGCAAATCTTACCCAAACTTACGCAGGATATTTCAAATGGGGTTTGTCTATCATCAATTTTGTCACTCTGCCCATCGATCCATTCATCTGGCCTACGTATGCTGAGATCACCCGCACAATTGCTCAGCGCCAGTGGCAGCTGACCCGTACCTTGCTCAAACGGGTCAGCACAATTTCAGCTACCTGGACCTTGTCTGCTGGGGTTGCGATTGCCGCGTTCGGCTGGTGGTTGATTCCGGTCGTCTTGGGATCCTCATCTGCACCGGTCTATCCATTAGCGTTGGTCCTTCTGCTTGGATACGGCACCGCTAATATCCTCAACTGGAACCGTCCTTTGCTGTTGGCATTTGGTAAACCCTCATATCCGCTGCTGGTTGCGATCATTGTGGGTGCAGTCGAAATTTTACTCACCTTATGGCTCGTACCCATCGGTGGTTATCTGGCGATGGCCGCCGTGCTCTCTGGTTACCTGATGGTTTCCGTAAGTATCATCGCCTGGCGTGGCTGGCGCGAGATAATGGATCGAGATTCGATGGATCGTAATATTGTATCTCCTGCATCCAAGGATTTTCCGGTATGATAGGCCGCACATAACTGATGAAGGTCGCCTGTATTTCCGCTTCCAGAGTACCCTCAATGACTGCCAACAGCATGCAGGTGATGAAAGCCTGCCAGGCAATCAGTCAGCTGGGGCATGAAGTTCATCTTTTTCTCCCGCAACATAGTCATCAGAATAAGAATATAGATTTAATCTCCTTATATGGGCTAAAAGATCAGCTCGCTATTCAGTGGTTACCCTCCCATCAGGCTCTGCAACGTTATGATTTTGCATTCCAGGCAATCCGCAAGGCGCGGATCCTGAATGTGGCGGTATCCTATGTTTGGCTCTTACAGGCAGGCATATTTTCACTCCTGGCCCGCCTGCCAGTGATCCTTGAGATGCACGGACCGCCTGAAGGCAAATTTGGGCCTTCCTTGTTCCGCCTGTTCCAGCGTATCCCGGGTAAAAAACGCCTGCTGCCAATCACTCACGCCCTGGCCAGACAAATCCAGGAACGCTTCAGGATCGACCCTGCAGACGAACGCCTCATCTGCGTCTCTCCGAATGGTGTGGAGCTTGAGCGTTACATCGATTTACCTGATCCAACCACGGCACGTGAGTTGCTCCACATCCCACCCATGCTCACCGTCGGTTATACGGGTCATTTATATCCTGGACGCGGGATGAAACTGCTATTGGAGCTGGCCCGCTGCTTTCCGGGGATTAACTTTTTGTGGGTCGGCGGGCAACCAGGCGATGTCAGCTCTTGGCGAGAGCGCCTGGCGGCTGAAAAAATCGGGAACATCCTCCTGACGGGATTTATCGAGAATAGCCAGCTGCCTTTGTACCAGGCCGCTGCGGATATCCTTCTAATGCCCTATGAACGCGTGATCGCTGGCAGCAGTGGAGGCGATTCGAGTACCTACGCTAGCCCAATGAAAATGTTCGAGTACATGGCCTGCAAGCGGGCGATCATTTCCAGCGATTTGCCCGTCATTCGTGAAGTGTTGAATTCCAGTAATGCCATGCTTTGCGCACCCGAAGATATCGAAGACTGGTCGAACGCTCTTGGTTGCCTGATCACGGATCAGGATAAACGGATTGCCTTAGCTGATCAAGCCTGGCAGGATATACAAAAATACACCTGGCTCGAAAGAGCACGTAAGGCTCTCGAGGGATTTGTCACCCATCCAACATAGCTGTATCCCAAATGATTGTCAATCAGCCAGTGAATACTCATAAACCCCGCTCATCGACCAGGTTGTGGCTGGTCATCGTATTCTCAGTCGCAATTTTAGAACGTCTGCTGACCATTTTCCTTTACCAGCCAATTTCATTTAGCGATACGCCCAGCTATCGTCGCCTGGCAGATACTGTTTTGCAGGGTTTCGCCAATTACGATGGCACGCGCACCCCTGGTTATCCGTTGTTCTTAGCTCTGGTGGGAAGTGATCGAAGCGTCTGGCTGGCGCAGCTCCTATTGGGTCTGGTCACAACCATGCTGCTGTTTTACCTCGGTTGGAAGCTCACCGATCAGCCCTGGTTCGGTGGTTTGATTGCATTGGCACACACTCTCAATCTGGGGCAGCTCTTTTTTGAATCTGATCTGCTGACTGAATCACTGACCACATTTCTCCTGGTGTTGACGATGACAGGGGTGTTTTATTGGTTCTTATACCCAAACAGGCGGACGATCTGGATGTCATTGATGCTGGGCCTTATTTCCTCGCTCACCCTTCTGGTTCGTCCATTGTTTATTTTCCTGCCTTTCATCACACTTCTCGCTTTGTGGCTTGCCCCTGGATCGAAATCTCATCACACAAACGCAAAAAGCGAGGAAAGCCTCCATATCGAAAAGGGATCATTATTCTCAAACCATTTTCCCTGGCGCTCGGGGGTGGCTTTTATTCTCCCCGTCGTGCTCTTGCTAGGGGGTTGGGTCACTTTCATCCATGCTCGATTCGGTGATTGGTCATTGACCACCATGACGGGTTATCACCTGGTTCAACATACCGGCAACTTTTTTGAATATGTGCCCGATGAGTATGCCACTCTGCGAGAAATTTATATCAAATATCGGGATGCACACATCGCCCAGTATGGCACTCAAACCAACACCATCTGGGAAGCCATCCCCGAGATGAGCCAGGTCTCTGGGTACAGTTTTTATAGCTTATCAAAGGTGCTGGCGCGCATATCCATCCAGCTAATATTCGAGCATCCTTTTCTATACCTCAAGGGTGTCATCTCTGGTTGGTGGATGTTCTGGCGAACTGCTTTCTATTGGTCAGCGGATGGGCTGCGTTTCACCTGGATGGCGGCTGGGATAAAATTAGCTGTCCAGCTTGAGCGTGGTTTACTGTTTTTAACCAATCTCGCCTTTATTTTCACCTCATTGGCTTTTGCCATCAGTGAGCTCATCGCCTCTCTGCGCCATAAACCTGCCCAACGGATCTTGCATTTTGCCAAACCTGCCTGGAAGGCTTATTTCTGGACCTTGCTGGGCACCATCTGGGTGGCTTCCGTCTTACAAACCCTGCTTGACCATGGAGATAACCCGCGTTTCCTGGTGCCGTTACAGTCGCTTGTATTGTTGTGGGTAGCGGTTTTTATCTATCAATTTGCCCTTACCAGACGTCTGGCAGCCAATTCTCAGACCAACCGATGATGCGCTCCTCTCCAATTGGAATATCCATCATGAATAAATTCCGCCTCACGAAAGCATTCTGGCTGATTACCATTTCAATCTTCCTAATTGCAGCCTTGCTGGTCCTGTTGGATGGTAGTGGACACTTCCTTCAAGGATGGATCGCCTACGCAGTCTTGCTGGCGATTGGTGCAGGCAGTATTTATGTCGTCTGGAGGGCAGTCAATGCCAGCCGTCAGGCGATGGTCACCGCACTGGTCTCATTTTTCGTTCGCCTGGGAATCGGTTTGGCGCTGACGTTATTATTGCCCATAGTCGGCTACCAGGATAACCCCGAACACCAGGCAGGCTATGTCTATACGGATGCATACATACGCGATGGTCAGGCCTGGAGCCTGGCAACCTCTGCAGAACCCATCAGCTCTGCTTTCTCCGGCCAGTATTCAGGCGACCAATATGGGGGCATGCTTGCCCTCAGTGCATTCATTTATCGCTCCTTCAGTCCCGATGCACACCGGCCTTTGTTAATCCTCATCCTGGGTGCCGCAATTTCAGCCTGCGGCGTGTTGTGTCTTTGGAAAGCTACGCGTAGCTGGTTAGGCGACAAAACTGCCCTGCTGGCTGCCTGGTTCTTTGCTTTGTATCCCGAGAGCATATTATTGGGCAGCAGCCAGATGCGCGAAGCCATCGCTATCCCAATCATCGCGATTGCTTTCTATGGATTATCCGAGCTCCAGGCAAAGAAAAAGATTGGTTGGTTATGGCTTATCCTCACAGCCATATTTCTATTCCCCATCCAGCCCCTGTTTGGCTTCATTTCTTTTACGATTTTATTAGGTATCTGGCTTTTCGACCCCATGACGCTTCAATCGCTCAGCCGGAGGCAGACCTTGGTGACCGTTTTCCTTTTGATCAGCCTGCTCCTGGTCGCCATGCTAGTGATAAGCTCGATCCTGGCAAAACTGCCCTCGTTACAAGGCAGTGGTCCATTAAGTGTTTATCTAACCTGGTTCGAGAACAATTTCGCTTTTCAAAGCTACCAGCTCGAGCGTAGCTCGGGTATTTTCCAAAGCTTACTGAATTCCATTGGTGAGCAATGGCGTTGGCTAATCATCCTTGTGTATGGAATCGCTCAGCCTGTCCTGCCTGCCATCGTGGGTGATCCAAGCGCAGCCTGGATCATGCGCATCATCGGTTTTTTGCGTGCTGCAGGCTGGTATGCCTTGGCGCTCTTCCTCGTCTACGGCGCTTTTGGCACGTTTCGCAGTCGGACCGAAACACGCCGCCTTCAGCTGATCTGGATCAGTATCATTAACTGGGTCTGGATCATGGTGGCAGCCTTGAACGCGGGGGCGGACCAATGGGATAATCCCCGTTATCGGGCGATCCTGCTGATCTGGCAGGTGATCTTGGCAGCCTGGGCGTTGGCATGGGCACGCTCCCGTAAGGATGCCTGGCTCTGGCGTTGGCTGGCAGTCGAGGTGGTCTTTGTGGGCTTTTTCACCGAATGGTATGCGGGGCGTTACTATCCTGGCATTATTCATCTGGATATCAAATCGATGAGCCTCGTCACCTTGCTGATTTGCGGGCTGATCCTGTTGGGCGGATATATCTGGGATAGAACACGCAGGATCAAACCCTCACCCCCCGATAATCGTTTATAATTCAGTCGTTGA
>Ga0153916_10000334_pt1 | contig 31318 bp, 31 predicted proteins | sample Opewatmetagenome_FD_109642 | JGI IMG/M metagenome (GOLD analysis project Ga0153916, IMG submission 109642) | Freshwater wetland microbial communities from Ohio, USA - Open water 3 Core 3 Depth 4 metaG | ecosystem: Environmental > Aquatic > Freshwater > Wetlands | place: USA: Ohio, Lake Erie...
AACCCAGAAAACATAACAATGAATAGCAGCAAAATAGTGACTGCCAATTTTTCTATAAATTATTATACACTTACAATAAATATAGAGGGAAACGGAACAGTTACAAAAAATCCTAATTTAACCACTTATCCATATGGAACAACTGTTGAACTAACAGCAATACCAGAAACAGGATGGACCTTTGACCATTGGAGTGGAGATTTAACAGGTAATACTAATCCAACCAGTATCACTATAAATGGAAATAAAACAGTCAATGCAAACTTCACAATAAACTACTACACACTAACAATCAATATCGAAGGAAACGGAACAGTAAACAAAAACCCTGATCAAACACAATATCCATACGGAACCATAGTAGAATTAACAGCGATTCCAGATGATGAATGGTCATTTTCCCATTGGAGCGGGGATTTATCAGGGAGTAATAACCCAGAAAACATAACAATGAATAGCAGCAAAATAGTGACTGCCAATTTTTCTATAAATTATTATACACTTACAATAAATATAGAGGGAAACGGAACAGTTACTAAAAATCCTAATTTAACCACTTATCCATATGGTACAATTGTTGAACTAACAGCAATACCAGAAACAGGATGGACCTTTAACCATTGGAGTGGAGATTTAACAGGCAACAACAACCCAGAAAACATAACAATGAACAACAACAAAATAGTAAACGCCAACTTCACAATAAATCAATACACACTAACCATAAACATAGAAGGAAACGGAACAGTAAACAAAAACCCAAACCAAACCACATATCCATATGGAACCACAGTAGAATTAACTGCTATTCCAGATAATGGATGGCTGTTTTCCCATTGGAGCGGTGATTTATCAGGGAGTAATAACCCAGAAAATATTATAATAGATGATAATAAAACAGTTACTGCTCATTTTTCAATAAATGAATATACCATTTCTATAAATATTGATGGAGAAGGAAGTGTAATAAAGGATCCTGATTATGCTACATATCCATATGGCACAATTGTTGAATTAACAGCAGTTTCTAATACTGGATGGGTTTTTGATCATTGGAGTGGAGATATAAACGGTAACGAAAACCCTAAAGAAATTTTAATTAATGGTAATAAAATTGTAAATGCGTATTTCCTCGAAGATTCAGTAGCTCCAATAATAGAGATAACAAAACCAATGAAAGGAATTTATTTATTGGACAGAAAAATGGTACCATTTTTTTACCCAATTGTTTTAAATGAAGTAACAATATGGGCTAATGCCTCAGATAATGATTCAGGTATAGAACGTGTAGAATTTTATATAGATGGAAATCTGAGAGAAACTGATGTATCTCCACCATACAATTATCTATGGAATGATAATCTAACAAAACAGCATAAAATAGAAGTAAAAGCATATGATTATGCTGGTAACTCAGCAAGTAAAGAAATCAATGTGATAAAAGTTATAGTAAAACATCCTATACTCGTACTGGCAATACTAATTGCAATATATGTAATATATTTAATTAGTAATAATTAAGATATATCTCAATAAAAATCCATAACAATCAAATTCTTTTTTTTCTTTAAAAAATCTTTAAATGAAATCATGAAAAAACATGATTATTATCAAGTGCATACAATACTTCAATCAATGACATTAGTAACAAGAATTGCAGGTATTTATTAATAATATCACTATTAGTTATACCATTTACTATTACATGCTGGTTCATTAAGTATATTATCCGAAATCTTAATGAACAAAAACACCTATTACTTTAGTCTGTGGGAAGCTGTGATCTTTAGAGATTAACAGATGGAGAGATAGAGGATGCAGATTTTTAAAAAAAATATCAAAATATCAAAACAAAAAGAAGATAAATTAGAAGAATCTTCTCCATCAATACAGAAAAAAACATTTTTCCATAAACTAAATAATAAAGATAAAACAACACAACAAAATGCTATAAAAGAAGATATTTTAAAAAAAATTAAAACAATAGGTTTTAGACATAATAAGGAAAAACAATCTGAAATGCAAAAACAAGAGATGAAAGAGGACACTGAATTTTTAACTACATTTGAAAAAATAAAACAAAAAGAAATTAATCAAATAAATTTAAAAATACAAAGTTTACAAAAAGAGTTAGATGAAAAAACTGGTTCTTTAAAAATTTTAAAATTAGAATTTGAAAAAAATCAACAAGAAATATATCTGAGAGGCAAGTTAATTGAAGATCTTAGCATAAAATTGAGAGATAATTTAAAACAACTACTTGAAAAATCAAGTTTTTCAAATAATTTAGAAAATAAACTTAAACAAAGAGATAAAGAATTAGAACAAAAAACAAAACAATTAAGTACAAAAGAAGAAAACGTACAACAACTACAAACAGAACTACAAGAAAGAATACAATATCTAGAATTCAGAAACAACCAATTAAACGAATTACATGAAGAAATAGAACAGACAAAAAAAGTTCTAAATGCAAAAGATGAAAACATAAACCAACTCAAAAAAGAATTAAAAACAAAACAATACGAAATAAAATCAATCGAAACTGATTTAGAAACAAGAGACAACATAATAAAAGAAATAACCAAACAACTAACAGAAAAACAAACACAATTTATAGAAAAAAACAATTTAGCAGAAAAACTAGAAACAGAAATACAAAATAAAAAACAACAAATAACAGAACTACAAACAGATATAGAATTAAAAAAAGTGAATATACTTGATCTAAAAATGGAGCTTACTAATAAAGAAGATCTATTGAAACAATTAGAAACAGATATCACTATAAGAGAAGAAGAAATAAAATCAAAAAACAAAGAATTAGATTATATAAAAGAAGAACTAAGAATTAATGAAACAGAATTAGAAAACAAATTAGACATAATAAATCAATTAAACTTAGATTTAAGAGTAGAAAAAGAAAATTCGGAATTAATTAACAAAGAGTTAGAAAAATTAAGATTTGAACTGACTAACAGTAAAACAGGATTTGAAGAAATAAATAAAAAAATCATTGATTTAGAAACTCAAATTGAAAATAAAAACCAAAAAATATCAGAGCTTGAAAAAGAACTACAAAATAAAAATAGTGATTTTGAAACAATACAGTTAGATCTTGAAACTAGGAACATTTTAATAAATCAAATTAAAGAACAACTAGCAGAAAAACAATTGCAGTTTGCTGAAAAAGTTAATTTTGCAGATAACTTAAAAAATAAGCTTAAACAAAGTCAAAAAGATATAGAACAAAATATGAATCTAATAAACATAAAAGAGCAAAATATACAACAGCTACAAAAAGAACTAGAAACAAAACAATACGAAATAAAATCAATCGAAACTGATTTAGAAACAAGAGACAACATAATAAAAGATATAACTAAACAACTAACAGAAAAACAAACACAATTTATAGAAAAAAACAATTTAACAGAAAAACTAGAAACAGAAATACAAAATAGACAAAAAGAAATTGAAAGAATAACAAAAGAATTAAGTGTTAAACAGCATCAAATTTTAGAAATACAAACAGAATTAGAACGTGAAAGAGATGAATTCGAAAATATAAATATTGATCTTGAAACAAGAAATAAAATAATCGATGACATTAAAAGTCAACTTATAGAAAAACAAATGCAAATTGTTAATAATAATGATTTTATTAATAACCTTAAAATAGGATTAGAGACAAAAGAAAACGATATACAACAATTACAAAACAAAATAGAAACAAGAGAAAAAGAATTACAGTTTAGTAGATTATTTATTAATCAATTAAAAGCAGATCTTAAAATAAAAGAAAAAGACTTACAACAACTACAAACAGAATTACAGGAAAGAATACAAGATCTAGAATTCAGAAACAATCAAATAAACAAAAGAGATGACCAAATACTACAATTACAAAAAGAAATAGAAAAAAGATATAAAGAATTTAATTTGACCAAACTAGAGATAGATCAGATTAAATCATTATTGAAATCTAAAGATGAAGAATTAGATATTACAAAACGAAATATAACAGATCTACAAGAAGAATTACATAATAGAGGAGAAAATATCAATATTAGAAATAATGAAATAATTAAACTTCAGAATGACATAGATCAGAAATGTTTTGAAATAGAATCAATAAATGCTGATCTTGAATCTAGAAATAAAATAATAGACAACATTAAAGGTAGGTTATCAGAAAAACAAACATTGATAATAGAAAAAACAAAGGTAGAAGAATCACTCCAAAAAGAAATTAATCAGAGAAAAAAAGAGCTAAATATATTAAATGATTCGATAGCATCAAAGACAAGTGAATTAGGAAATATAAGTGTAAAAATTGAGGATGTTAGAACTACTTTACAGATGATGGAAAATGAAATTGTAAAAAGAAAAGCAGAGTTAGAAACTAACATCCCACCAACTCAAGAGGCTCTAGCAAAAGCCTTAATGGAGAAATTAAATATATACGATGAAATAGATAAATCATTAGGAGTTACTGATGAAAACACCCTAAAAACAAAAAAGATTGAACATGAAACAGAAGGTAATTAAGATAAAAATTACTCAAATGTAATTACTGATTTTATTGGTAAAGGTGCTTCTAATTCTATTACTCTTGTTATTCCAGAAGATGGAAATAAAGTAACAATTATTTTATCATGTTTAGCTAATGTCATATCTGATGGTAATCTAAATACAATATAAGCATTATCAGAGTAATCATTTATTAAATCATAATTGACAAGTGAATCATCTAAATCGCATATACTTATAAATCCGAAGTTTTCTCCTGTTATATTGTTCCAGATATTATGCTCAAAAATCGAGTTTTGGTCTGATGATTCTGCATATAATGAATAATTTAACATATGTACTGATTCTCCATTATCTAGCTGTATTGTTAGTTGAGATACACTTATATCCTGTGTAAAAAGCGGAGAAATTAAAATAGCTATTTTCTGAATTTTTTTTACACCATCTATTTCGCAGAATTTTCCTTTTTGATCTCTTATCTGAATATAGGTTGATATCTCATCTATTACTTCATTTGTTATCTGATCTAGATTTGTTTCTTCAGTAAAACCTGAATTGCCATCTGATAGAACTGATGCAGTAGTTACCCAAATTAGTAATAATGAGACTAACAGTATTATAGATGTTAACCCTGTTATTATTTTACTCATATTTTCCCCATAGATAAGAAGAATTTTGGATTAAATATTATATAAAACTTGTTATACAATTCTTATCTGTATGGAGAAAATATCAATTTTTTAGTAATTAAAACAACAGATTGAATTTATTGTGTAAAAATGACAAACCTGTGTTTTTCCAATTCTACCATTCTAACGGAGAAGCTTTAAATAATGTTATTTGAGAACAGTATACATGGTATGTATTGACGTGCCGTAAATTGGCACGACACTACATAAAATGAAACGAAAGGTGGTGGAAAAGAATGGAAAAGAAATATATGGAAAGGCTGATAGGCAAATATTGTAAAATTGTCACGAAAGAACCTGGAGAAGAAAGAGCAAATGTAATTACAGGCACCCTAGAAGATGTTGATTACAAAGATGGTTTTATTTTAGTTGACTCAGAACAAGGATTAGGGTGTCTAAGAATAAACACAATAATAGCTATAAAACCTGGAAACAAACACAAGAGAATATATGAAAAAAAGAAATTAAAAGTTGAAGACCAAGCAATGGTTGGTATTGGTACACTTATTGTTTTCATAGCAATGGTTTTAATTGCCGCTGTTGCTGCAAGTGTATTAATTAGTACAAGTGAAACTCTGCAATCAAGAGCTAAAACTGTTGGTTCAGAAACCATAAAAGAAGTATCATCCGGTGTAGCAATTGAATCAATTACTGGGTACACAAACGAGGAAAGAACCTTAATTGAATATTTGGCATTAACTGTAAGACCAAGAGCTGGATCAAAAGATATAGATCTAAACCTATGCACATTATCAGTACAATACGATAATCTTACGGTGCTAAAATTAGATGATGATCTTGTAACTGAAGTAAACACAGATAACCAAAGTGTATTTTATACACCTGTGGAAAGCGGATCACCTTATACAATAACGGGAAATACTACAAATTCTACCTTCGGAATAATATCACTACTTGATGCTGACAACTCCGTTTTAAATACCCATGGTATGAACACTGGGGATAGAGTAATAATAATTGTTAATCTGAGTGCTATAATAGAAGGTGGAGGTTTACCACACAGACAATCAATCTCAGGAGCAATGAAGCCTGAAATAGGTATCATATCATTATATGATATAACAGCACCAGCGGTATTCACAAAGAGAGTAGTACGTCTTGATTAAAGAAAAAAAGAGGGAAAAAAACCCTCACCCTTTTTTTATTTTTTATCATCCTTTTTTAATATTTTAACAACAGCAATCTCTGCTTTTTCACCTTTAAAAAAAGTCGGTTTAGTATTAACTTCTATAGATATTTTATTATTGTCTTTGGTTAAAATAACTGTTTCATAAGCTGAAACATCTTCACCTTTTAGACGACTTAAATAAAATCTCTCAACATTTAAAAAACCTTCTGGAACAATAAAATCAAAAAAACTTTTATCAACTATCTCATCAACACTATATCCAATTAAATTAACAAAAGAGCTATTTACATGTCTTAAAATTCCTCTCTGAATAATAACAGCAGAATCTTGAATTTGATCAAATATTTCATAATTATATTTTAATTCTTTACTCTCAGCTTCCATAATATTATCAACATTAATTGAATAAGATGGGCGTTCAACGAGTAAATTCTCTCGTCTTACTAATTCATTCCATTTTTCTTCAAGTTTATTATCTAACAGCTCAAGTTTTTCACGCCATATCTTAAAGTCGTTCACGTTTTCATTGATTTTGATCTTTTCATTTAAAAGATTAGATTCAAGTTTATTTAAATCTTTTTTACGTTCATCTAACTCTCGTATTCTATTTTCAAATCCTTGTCTTTTCTTTTTTCCAACAAAAAGCTCTGAAAAAGAATACGAACCTCTGGTAAGATGACTATCATCTTTTTTCAGATCACCCTGCCCATCCTTATAATGTTCTATACGATTTTTATAATATTCCAACTCTTTTTCCAAATCTCTATTTTTAATTAACAAATCCTCGTTTTTACTTTTCATTTTTCTAATAACTTTTGTAATATAATCATCAACTTTTATTTTTTCTTTTGTAACTTGTTTCTTAATATTTGATTCATCAGATTCATATTTGGGATATTCAAATAATGTTACATTAGACTCCTCTACGTGTGTTATTAAGTTTCCAACTAAACCGATATCTATAACATCACCTTTTTCATTTTTTACTGGAAAATTACTCCAATAAACCATAATTTCCTGACCAGATTTAGTTAAAAATGGTATTTTAAAGTTGTCAACCAACTTATTGGTCTTTGAATATTCAAATATATATTTCCACTGATCAAGATATTGAGATGGTATAAAAAAATCGGTAACAAATCTATTTATTACCTCATTTTTTCTGTAACCAAAAACCTTTTCACATTCTGGATTGAATTTATTAATTCTCCCATTTTTATCTATACTTAAAACTAAACTATCTTGAATTTTAGCATGATGGGATTCAACTATTTTTGTTTCGTTAAATTGTTTTCCCATCTTCTCCTTATGTAATATTACTCTTATGCTAAAAATCATGAATAAATCATCTTATGCTATTCTTCAATTGTTTTAAAATTTTTTGTTTTACTAAGAAAAGATATAAATAAGATTAGAATCTATAAATATAGGATATCCTACAAATAAAAGTATAAATATAAGTTTATAGATATTCGATATCGTCTAACATAAACTGCCCTTAGGAGGGGTAAAAATAAGACTAAAGATGGGAAAGGATGAGGATGAACCAGTTAGAGACTTAGATGATAGCGTAGCTACTAACGAAAAAAAACTAGTAGATAAATCCAAATTAGAAAATGATGAAGAAACTTCAAATAAAGTCAAAAACAAGCCCGAAGATAAAAAAGTAGATACAGAAGAATTAAGGAAAGTAATAAAAATAGGAGAACAAAACAAGGTTATTAATACTCAGAAATCGAAAAAAGAAGTAGAATTTTTACAGAATAAGACTAGTGAAATAGATATAGATTCTACATCGAGAGATGCTTTAGAACAAAAACGTGCTATCCTCCAAAGTATAAAAGATTTTGATTTTCTAATAAAAAAGAATTCAGAAGAAATAACCTCATTAAATAAAAAATTAGACTCTATAACAAAAGATTTAGATGATCTTGTAAGTCTATATGAAATTGTTTCAGAACAAATGAATCCTTTTGTTGGCCTCTCAAAAGTAACCAAAAAAAGATTGGATGCCTTAGAAAATTTTAATAAAGAAATTGAGGATCTAAAAACAAGACTAGGGGATATTGAAGTTTTTGTCGAGAATACCGGTACAGATTTTGAATCTATTAAATTAAAAGGAAATGAAAATACATTAAATGAAAATAATTTATCAGATTTATCAAGCGAAGATTTAGATATAATAATAGAAAATTCATTTAGTACTATAAATATTGATCAAAAAATTGATGATGCAATCGAGGAATTTATAGAAAATTTAAAAATTGGAATATAAAGTAGGTGTATTATATGGAAAATATTGAGGTAGATAGCAAAACTATAATTTCTGACAGATTTGATCTTAATGGTGAACTATCTGCCCTAGTTGAAAAAAATGTTATATCAAAAAGAATAGCAAATAGATTAGAAAAAAAGTTAAATGAGAAACAAGTAAAAATTAGCAGAGAACAACTTCAAATACTTGTTAAAAAAATAAAAGAAATAATTAGAACATATAATAGAATTGAACAACCAATAAAAGATGAAGACACAGTTATAAAAGCTGTAAAAACCATAGAAAAAAAATCAAATGAAGACATGAAACAACTTTTTGAAACTGTTGAAAAGCTTAAACAGAAAATATCTACTATTGAAACTGGGATAATTAAAGATGAAAAAAATAATAAAATATCCTTACCAAAAATAGTTACAACTGACGATATAGAAATACCTAAAAGTGTTGTAAAAACAATTAAAGAATTTAGATTTGATCCACTAACTGAAATTCCAAATGATCCCGAAAGTATCATTGTTTTAATGAGATGGCTTCAACATCTTATAGATAAATGTGGTCATTCTAATCTTTCAACTATTCTTGATTATTATATTGATATAGGATGGATATCCCAAGATGCTAAATTAATTTTAATTGATTATTCAAATGGAATAACTGAGGATAATAGTAAGAAGGAAATACCAAGAAGAGAAGTAACTGATTTACCATCAAGAGACCATATTCAATCACTTTTTTTTATACAAAAATTAAAAGGAAAAGAAATAGATAAACGTTTTATAGATAGAATAGATAGTGAACTTACAAGAATAACAAAAAAACTTGATAATTATCACATTAAATAAAAATATTTATTTACATCTTTTTTGTTATAATATTATAATAATATAAGAAATTTGAGGGGATTTACAATAATTACTCACTAGTTTGAGGTGGAGTATAAATGGGTTTCTCACTAGTAGCTGCAACTGCTATCATTGGTGTTTCACTAGTAATGTGTTTAGAAATAATAGTTGGAACAACAATGCCTACAATCACTGATTTACATGAATCATTTAATGATATGAGGAATAGAGCTATTGACCAAGTTCAAACTGATATAGATATTACTAGTGTAACATCCGAAATCAATGGGTCAAACTATGACATTAATATAACAGTTAAAAACATAGGAAGTATTACATTACAAACAAAATATTTTGATATTCTGATTAATGGTACAAAAAATGAATTTACCTGTTCAAAATCATATATATATCCTGAACATGAGGTTTATTTCAATGTTTTTAATATACCTGGATCTGGTGAAAGTAGATTAAAAATTGTTACAAATAATGGAGTATCAGATTATTATATATTTATATTACCTTAAATGAAAAAATCTTAGAGGATAATAAATGGGATTTAGTCTTACTGGGACTCAAGTAATATTCTTTATTGCATCAATAATTATAGCTAGCGCGGTATCAGGAGTTTTTGTAGCTGTAATAAATGATGTTAGTAAAAGTTTTTCAGAAAGAGGAGATAGACTACAAGAACAACTAGACATAGAATTTAAAATAATTAACGACCCAGATAATATATCTTTATCAGGAAGTTATTATTTATTTTATATAAAAAATATAGGTGGAAGAGAAATTGTCACAACAAACGAAACTTTCAACATATTTATAGATGGAGAAATATTAATAACAAATAATTACTATTTCTCAGAAAATTCAATAGAACCTGAAAAAGTATCTATAATATATATAGATAGTAGTGAGTTAATCTCAGGATATCATACACTGAGAATAGTTGGACCTCAAGCTATTGAAGATGAATTCAACTTTACAATCTAAAATAAAAAGGATGGGATAAACAAACAATATGGGAACTAAATCAATAATATTAGAAAGAAAAGGGGAAAAAGATGGTTTTGCTGAAAGATTTGGAAAAGAAATACCAGAAGGAGCTCTAATATTTATTGAAGGAAAAGAAGGAACTGGTAAAAGCATATTTTGTCAGAGATTTTGTTATAGCCTATTAAAAAATGGATCAACTTGTTCTTATGTATCTACACAATTTACAATAAAAAGTTTCCTAAGACAAACAGCGTCTGTTGGATATGATATGAGAAAATATCTAATGAAGGGAAAACTTTTTTTTATATCAACCGAAGTAATGCTTGCAGAGACTAAACCTAAAAATACGTTTCTTGAAGGATTGCTTACATGTAAAAAACTCTTTGATCCAGAAATAATATTTATTGATTCAATATCATCTCTTTTAATTGAAAGCCTAAATGAAAATAATTTGATAGATTTAACTAACTTTCTTAATAGATTAAAAGGATCAGGGAAAATATTAGTTATTACAGCAAATCCAAATGAATGGTCAACAAGGATAAATAGTTCATTTCAAATGTTTTGTGATATACATTTTAAGATTACACGTGAGTCTATGCCTGGTATTGGCATAGTCCATAACATATATTTAGAAAAATATAACGGTGCTCGATATAAATATGAACCATTAACCACGTTTTCAGTTAGACCCGGTGTTGGATTGACAATAGAAACAAGTGGAGTGGCATTCTAGGGGAAAAAATGTCTCAAATGGAAAAAGCTGAAGTAGAAAAACTACTAAAAGATAATCCTCATCTAAGAAAATATGTTGAAGAAATTGAAGAAAAGATAGGAAAACCAACGTTTTATAGCAATGTTCCCAGGGAAGTAAAAGCTCAGGAATTTCCGAATCTCATTTATGCTACAAAGGGTGTTGTTTTTATACATATATTTAAAATAAAAGATATGGAGAGCCCAGAGTATCATGCTATAACACCAGATTTAAATGAAGTTACAAAAATAAAGCGTGATAAAATATTAGAATTTATGTATGAGAGAGCACATTTTAAGGCGAATATAAAAACTCAATATGATCTAAAAAAAGCTATAAAAGAAACAATAGATGAAATAACGACCTTAGATGAAAAATCTGAGGGAAAATTATCGAAATCTAAAGGAGGAAAAATAAAAGTTAGCTCCCAGGAAAAGGTTAGTATTGAGTATAATATAACAAAAGATATTATTGGGGGTGGACCTTTAGAACCATTTATGAGGGACCCATATATTGAGGATATTCATATTATAACTGGAGAAAATGTTCATCTTATTCATAAAGTATTTGACATGGTGAAAACAAATATTCATATTGATAAATCATGGGCAAATAGATTTTCCCAAGAATTTTCAGAAAAAATTGGTAGTCCTGTTAGTGAAGGTCAACCCATTGCTGATGGTACATTACCTGATGGTAGTAGAGTGAATATAATTCATAGTAAAGATGTTAGTATAAAAGGACCAAGTATGACTGTTAGAAAGTTTAGTGAAACACCAATTAGTATAACCCAACTTATAAATTGGGGAACGCTTGATACTGGAATTGCTGCTTATCTATGGTTTTGTCTACAGTACGGTAGAAGTGTTTTTGTTTGTGGTGAAACTGCATCTGGTAAAACAACCACTTCTAATGCTATGTTTCCATTTATTCCTCCTGATAAAAAAATTTATTCTGTAGAAAATACTCCTGAGGTAAAATTTCCACACCCTGTTTGGCAACAATTATTAACAAGATCAACTGGACCTAAAGAAGGACATGTAGATGAGGGCGCTCTTTTACTAGCTGGATTAAGATCAAGACCAGATTATATAATTCCAGGTGAAACAAGAGGAGTTGAAGGAAGGGTGGTTTTTCAAGCAATGCAAACTGGCCATCCAGTCATAACAACATTTCATGCAGGATCGGTCACAAAGGTAATACAACGTTTTACTGGACATCCTATTAATGTACCAAAAACATTCATGGATAATTTAGATGTTGTCTTAATTCAAATGGCAGTTGAACGTAAAGGAAAAAAAATCAGGCGGGTTCTCTCAGTTGATGAAATAGAAGGATATAATAGAGAAGTTGATGGTATAATGTCAAGAAGAGCATTTGAATGGAATCCTATAGATGATACACATATGTTCAAAGCAAATAGAAATAGTTATATTTTAGAACGAAAAATAGCAAAAATTGCAGGTCTACAGGATCCTATGAGGATATATGATGAGTTTGACCGACGAAAATATATTTTGCAGAGAATGGTTGAAGAAAAAATTTTTGATTATTATGAAGTTGTTCAATTCATTTGGACATTTTATAGGGAAGGAATACAAAGTTTACCAATTTCCATATAAGAAAAAATAGCCACAAAATGTGAAGGGGCAAAGGGAGCACCTAAGAATCTAATAATTATAATCTGAAAAAACAACTAATGAAGCTGATAAAATGACAAAACTGGATGATAAAGAAAAAAAACAATTAATACAAAAATATCCGCACTTAAAACAGTATATTAGTATAATTCAAAAGAAAATGAAAGAGCCTATTTTTTATTCAGAATTACCTTTTGAAGCAAGAAATGAGGAGTACCCAAATTTAATTTATTTGGGTCAAGGTTCTATTTTCATCCATATATTTAAAACAAGAGATATGGATGAAGTTGAATATCATGCCATAGAGCCAACATTGGATAAAAATGAACAAATAAAACATGACCAATTACAAAAATTAATAGTAAAATTTGTTCCAAAAAAAGAAAGTGTTGTAACTGATGATGAACTTAAAAAAGTTCTTCATGAATTGATGGATGAAATCATTGAAATTAATGAAAAAGCTGTAGGGGTGAAAACTCAGAAAAAAAGTCGATTTGGCAAGTTTGGAAAATTTGATAAGATAAAAGCCACATCCTTACAGAAAAGAAATATTGAGTATTTTCTTATTAAAAACTTGGTAGGAGGCGGCCCTCTTGAATGCTTCATGAGAGACCCTTATTTAGAAGATATTCATGTTGTAACGGGGCAGAAAGTCCATCTCACACATAAAGTTTTTGGGATGATTAAAACTAATGTTGAAATCAGTAAAGAAGAAGGACACCTTTTTACTAGAAAACTTAGTGAAAAAATGGGTACACCTGTTAGTGAAGGGCAACCTATTGTTGATGGTGTTTTACCTGATGGTAGTAGAGGTAATATAATTTACAGTGACGCAATAAGTCTCAAAGGTCCTAGTATGACTATTAGAAGATTTTCAGAAACTCCTATTAGTATAACACAATTAATAAAATGGGGTACTATTGGTTCAAATGTCGCAGCATATCTGTGGCTTTGTTTACAATATGGACGAAGTTTTTTTATTTGTGGTGGTACAGCATGTGGTAAAACAACCACTATGAATGCATTGATACCTTTTATTCCCCCAGAAAAAAAGATATACACTGCTGAAGGAACACCTGAAATGCAGGTTCCACACACGGTATGGCAAAGACTATTGACAAAAACAACTGGACCAAAAGAAGGGCAGGTCGATTTATTTGATCTGCTAAAAGCAGCACTTAGATCAAGACCAGATTATATAATACCTGGAGAAGTTAGAGGAGCAGAGGGAAATATTGTTTTTCAAGCTATGCAAACTGGACATCCATGCATGACTACATTTCATGCCGGTTCAGTGAGACAAGTTATCCAAAGATTTACAGGTGATCCTATTAATGTACCAAAAACATTCATGGATAACCTTGATTTTGTTATAATACAACTTGCAGTTGATCGTAATGGAAAATTAATTAGAAGGTTAACATCAATTGATGAAATAGAGGGATATAACAGAGAAGTAGATGGTATAATGTCAAGGAATGCTTTTGAATGGGATCCTATTGAGGATACACACCGTTTTAAGGCAAATAGGAATAGCTTCATTTTAGAAGAAAAAATAGCAAAAAATGCTGGTTATTCAGATCCTTCAGAGATCTATTTAGAATTTGAAAAAAGAAAACATATTCTTGACAGAATAGTAGAAGAAGATATAATGGACTATTATGAAGTAGTTCAATTTATATGGAGTTATTATAGAGAGGGAGATAAAGGAATTCCAATAATTTTATAGTGAAAAAAATGGCTGAAAAAACAAAGAAAAAAATAAAGAAAATAAAAAAAGTAAAAAAGAAAAAAGAATTCTTAAAAGAGCTTAAAATCGCATATAGAGGGCTTGAAAATCCTAAGAAATTTTATACTACTATTTTGTTTCCATTGATTATCCTTAGCATATTAATGTTTTCTATGCCTTTTATTCTAATAATATTAATTCCTTTTCCTTTAGATATAAATCCAATTACATTTATTTTAGGAGGGGTAATTCCTATACTTTTAGGTGTTCTTTACCCATATGTAACCTGGAAGAATAAAGAGAATGATATAAACAGTAAAATGCATTTTTTTATAACACATCTAAGAGTTTTAGCAATATCTGATTTATCTCTTAAAGACATCATTAACATGTTAGGTGGAAAAAAAGTATATGGTGCACTAGGCGAAGAACTAAGAAAAATTAGTATACTTTCTACTCAATGGCATATGCCTTTAGCAAAAACTTTTCGTTTTGTATCCGCCAGAACACCTAGTAAAATACTAAAAGATTTTCTAGATCGTTTTTCGCAGAGTCTTGATAGTGGTGTAGAACATAGAGAATTTATCGAAACAGAACAAGAAGCTGTTCTCCAAGAATATAAAACTATATATGAATCAAGCAACGAAAACGTTATTATACTTAACGAAGTCTATGTTAGTTTACTTATTGCAATTATTTTTGTTATGTCTCTTGGTATAGTTTTACCAATAATAATGGGAACAGAAGATATGAACACTTTTATTTTTATATCCTCTTTTTTACTAATTATAAGTGAAGGTTTACTTATGTATCTTTTAAAAGCTATGGTCCCAACGGATCAGATATGGCATTTAACGGGGGACAAAGGGGAATTAGAAGAGAAAATGTATAAGAGCTTTAAAGTTTCTATTTTATTGGTTTTGTTAGTTGGAAGTGGATTATTTTTTGGAAAATATTATTTATCACTCCCTATTTTACAATTTATTCCTTTTGAGATATTAATCGCTATTATTTTAACCCCTTTATTAATACCGGGTATTAAAGTTTTTATTGAAGAACAAAATATTTCAAGAAAAGAAAGAAATTTTCTTAGCTTTTTGCCAGCCCTTGGTTCAATATCTTCTATGAGAGGAGGAAAAATAAATGAGTCAGTATATTATCTAAGTGAGAAGGACTACGGAGTTTTAACAAAACATATAAAGAATCTCTATAGAAGATTAAGAACAAGAATAGATGATGATTCTGCTTGGGAGTGGTTTGGTGTAGATACTTGTAGTAATTATATACAACGATCATGTGAAATGTTCCGTGAAGCTACATACGCTGCAGCTAATCCACGTATTGTTTCACGAATGATTTCAGAAAATATTAGAAAAATAAGAGACCTGCGTGTTAAAAAACTAACTATCGTAAATACATCTATTGCATTGTTTGCAGGTATAACTTTTGGAATAGCATTTGCCATCTATGTTTCACTTATTATTGGTCGTCATTTGAATACAATTGGGAGTGAGATTGGAGATCCTTTTAAAGGAATGGAACAAAGAATAAACATCGGAGCCCTTCTTCATTGGGTTCCTCCAGATGTTTATAATCAAAATTTTCTCATAATATTTATAGTTCTTGTAATAAATTGTTTTATGTTAGCTTTAACACTTCGTATGCTGAGGGGAAGTCACATATTGGTAACTTTACTTTATTTTGTTCCATTTGTTTGGGTTGTAGCTATTACAAGCATTGTTGTTGAAGTTGTATTTGGTGGTATGTTGGGCTAACAATGGATATTTAAAAAAATTAAAATACAAAAAGTATTATAAGAAATAGAATAATAAAAGGTTTGGAGAGAGAAAAAAAACAGATAATTTAAAATGGTCATTTCTATGGAAAAAATTGGCATTCTAACAGGTGGCGGAGACTGTCCAGGATTAAATGCAGTAATTCGCGCTGTTGTAAAAAAATCTATTAAAAATAATTGGTATATATTAGGAATTAAAAATGGATGGAAGGGTTTGATAAACGGTGAAATAGAGCTACTAACAGATTACACTGTTTCAGGTATTCTACCTAAAGGGGGAACTATTATTGGAACTTCAAGAACAAATCCGTTTAAAAATGAAGATGATGTAAAAAAGATTATTGATAATATTAAAAAATTTGATATCGATGCAATTGTTGCTATTGGTGGAGATGATACTCTAAATGTTGCTTATAAACTTTTTAAAATAGGAATTCCAATAGTAGGTATTCCAAAAACAATAGATAACGATGTTGCAGGAACAGATTATGCATTTGGTTTTGATACTGCCGTTTCAATTGTCACAGAGGCAATAGATAGGCTTCATACAACTGCTGAGTCACACCATCGGGTTATGGTTGTTGAGGTCATGGGTAGACATGCTGGATGGATTGCTACAATTGCAGGAATTGCAGGAGGTGCTGATGAAATTTTAATACCAGAAGTACCTTTTGACATAGAAGAAGTATGCAGAAATCTTAAAAAAAGATATGATCGTGGAAAGAAATTTAGTATAATAGCAGTAGCAGAAGGAGCCCAACCAAAGTTAGAGGATTTTAAAAATAATAGTGATGAAGAACTTATTATTCAGAATGTCGGAAATAAAGTTTTAGTTACTCAATCCAATGAAAAAGATCCATTTGATCATGTAAGACTTGGTGGTATTGGTAATTTTTTGGCAAAAGAAATAGAGAAACGTATGCATGTTGAAACAAGGGTAACAGTTTTAGGGCATGTACAGAGAGGAGGAACTCCAACTGCCCATGATAGAGTTTTAGCAACAAGGTTTGGTATAGCTGCTGTTGAATTAATAAAAAAAGAAGATTTTGGTAAGATGGTTGCTTTAAAGGGAGATAAAATTGTATCTCTTGAACTTGAAGATGTCATTAATAAATCAAAAACCGTTGATATGGAATTATACGAGATAGCAAAAACATTTTTTGGATGATAAAAAAATTATTTAACTCTTTTTTTTATTGTAGCTCAATTATTTTATCAATATATATACTAGGGGTAGTAAAACTAATTATTCCACTTATTCCATTTTCTGGTACAATATTGCCAGAGATCTCTGTTCGGGGAGCTATCCCTGAAAAACATTGGGTTGTATTTACAATAAGGACAACCATATCATCACTATTAATATTTGGATTAGTTGCAGTGCATGAATTGTCAATGTCTCTTATTATCATTATACCATAATTAGTTGAAGTTAAAAGACTTGAGTTTAAGGTATCAAATAAACCATTTGAAACGTTATCACTAAAAATACTATTTGAGTAGTTAAGAAATACCTGTTTAGACATATCAGATAACGAGATGTATGCATGGGTAAGATCAACTTCGTCTGAACCAGCAGTTGTTCTTATTATTATTGCAAGTTGATCAATTATAGAATCATTATTATATCCACTCACATGTGTTACTCTCAATCCACTAGAAATATCTTTCATAACTTCTTGGCTGGTTTGGATCGTCTGTTGCTCTAAACTATTCATAGTTTGAATAATCACAGATGCAGCAATACCTGCTACTAGAATCATGGCTATAAAAATTATTAATGAGCCAATACCTATAGCAGCATTATTATCAGCTTCCGCCCCTCTAACTATTGTAATTTTAACCCTTCTCACCTCCCAGTAAATAAGGGTTTCAGGCATCCCAAAAGAGAGCCCATCCAATATTAGGTATCAAAAGATAGAATAAAAATTTATTGTCTATAGTTAGATTAGATAAATTGAAGATATTACTAAAGATAGGAATTTTTAATTATACTTAGGAAATTTTAAAAAAATTAATTTTTAGAGATTCATTTTAAAAAAAAAGAGGAAAATGTGTGGTAAAAAAACCCACACTAAATTTTTTAATATATTTATTGGAGGTCGACTACGTTATCAGTGTATGAAGCTGGTGTCTGGAATGCTATCATACCTGGTGATCCTTCTTCTGCAACAATCATTCCCCAGACATCTACTCTTTCAGCAATATCGTTGAATGTACTGGTTGTATTTACACACAAATATACCTTGTCTCCTCTATTTATTACGGGAGTTGGCCCTGCTACAGAACCATCTGCATCCTCAACAACTATGATACCAAACATTGGTCCACTGTCTGGGAAACATCCAGTACTATCATTGAATAAATCATCTTGTCCATCATCGGTATCTACAAAGAAACTATCTGTATAGTTTAATATGACTTTTATATCTGTATTAGATAATTCTACATATGTTTGAGATAGATCAATGCCATTAGATCCTGCTCTTGGTCTAACACCAATTGCTAATCTTGAGATATCATTTCCATATGCACTTGAATAGCCTAAAACGTCAAATACTGCTAAACCACCAGCAACTTCATCTGTTGTTTCACTACCAGTTGCCATCGCCTGTGTCTCAAGTCTCATACTTGTTTGAATCAATACAGAAGCAGCAATACCAGCAACAAGAACCATAGCAATAAAAACAATCATAGCGCCAATACCAATACTACCAACATCCTTTTTCTTAAGGGTTTTAAATAAATTACTCATTTCTTATTCACCTCCTCATTGTAAATCATAAACAGAAACACTATATGATGCCGGTGTTGTAAACGATATTACACCAGGTGATCCATGTTCTGGATAAATCCATCCATATACATCAGCTCTCTCGGCTATACCGGTTCCTCCATAGCAAGCAACTGCATTAATAAATAATACAACCTTATCTCCTCTGTTTATAGCTGGGTTGAACCTTGAAAGGGAAGAATCAGCATCTTCTAGAACCAAGATACCAAATTGCTCTTTGGTTAAATCTGCATAAGAAAAGCCAAAAACATCACCATCAGATGTATCAACAGAAGCATTAAAGTGGTTTGAGTTTGTATGATCATATTGTAGTAAAATTTTCGAGGTTCCATCTGTTAGGAGAATGATGGTTTCATTTAAATCAATATTAGGTGAACCAGCTCTTGCACGCACGGTTATTGCTAAAGCATCAATGTCTGTAATTACATGACCCTCAACATCAAACACTGCAATACCACCAGCAACTTCATCTGTTGTTTCACGACCAGTTGCCATAGCTTGAGATTCAAGTGTTGTACTTGTCTGGATTAACACTGAAGCAGCAATACCAGCAACAAGAACCATAGCAATAAAAACAATCATCGCACCAATACCAATACTACCAACATCCTTGTTCTTAAGAGTTTTAATTATATTTTTCATTAGTCATCACCCTCCTATTGTAACTCCAAAATATAATCAGGGTATGATGCAGGTGTCATAAAATAAATAACACCTGGTGATCCTTCCTCAGGAATTACTGATCCCCAAACATCTATTCTTTCTTCTAAGCCACCAAAAGCAGCAGATGTATTAACACCGAGAATTATATAATCCCCAGAATTTATAACAGCAGAATTTCCAGAGCTACATGAACCATCAGCATCTTCTAAAACAATTATACTAAAATCTGTAGCGTTTGTTGTGTAAAAACTATAATTAAATATTTCACCATTAACATCATCTGCTAATGTAAAACAACCAGTATCAAAACTTAAAAAGTTTTTTGTCGTAGAATCTGAAATTTCAATAATTGTTTCACCAAGATCAATATCTCTAGAACCGGCTCTTGCACGTACGATAACAGCTAGTAAATCAATCGTACCAGTTGTTTGATAACCTTCAATACTTACAACATCTAAACCACTAGATACTTCTGCTGTGGTTTCTTGTCCAGTTAATAATGCTTGAGATTCAAGTTTAGTACTAGTTTGAATCAACACAGAAGCAGCAATACCCGCAACAAGAACCATAGCAATAAAAACAATCATCGCGCCAATTCCAATGCTTCCAATATCTTTTTCCTTAAGTATTTTAATTATGTATTTTCCCATCTCCATCTCATCCCTCCTATAAGTTGTATATTAACAACTTTTTTTAGAGTGCTGTCGCTATTAATATTTGGATAACTTATATATTTTATTTGCATGTGGATAAGCAGATGTATATGCAGTTATGTTTGCAGATATATATTCAACTAAAATAGTTTGTATACAACTATGCGACATAAAAAAAATAAATTTTACAATTCCTTTGCCATTTTATTAACTTCAAATTCTAATTGCATAAGTCCTAAATCTAAACCCATTTCTTCAATTGTTGTACTATACTCCTCAGCAATACTATTTTTTAATTCCTTAATAAAAAAATGACCTGCTTCATTACCAAGTCTTAGATTCATTGCTTTTATTATATCACTAAGTGCTTTTCCAACTTCAATTAATTTAATTCCATTTATGTCAGACATAACTGTAACTGGTTCACTCATCTCTAAAAAACGTATGTCTTTTATTTCAACATTTTTTAAAAAACTATATTTTCTTTCAAGATTCTTTATTAAATCATGCATTGTAGAAACAGCTTGCCCTGTAGTTGTTTTTCTACTTGAAATATCAATTAATTTTTGCAAAACATGTCTCACAACTTCTGAATTTTCCAATTGAGGCAATTTTCACCCCTCCTTACAATATTGACTAAATCTATTAAATCTATATTAACTTTTTTTATGATATTAGGTGAAAATATAAATAATAATTTTTTATTATAGAACGTAATAAAATGGATGGGGAAAAAGACTCATGAAAAAGAATTTATTGGTTTTAGGATTTTTAATTATTTTAATAATCTCAATTTTTAATGGTTGTCAAGAGCAGAAAGCAGTCGAAACTTCTTATTTAGAAGGAATTCAGTTTGAGTCAGAATTAGTGGAACTTATTCATTCTAAAGTTATAAAACGTACAGAAGGAGAAAAGGTTTTAAATATTGATGTAGAGTATCTTTTTAAAAATATTGCTGACAGAGACATAAACTTAAAAGTATTTGTTGAATTTTACGATAAAAATAATGAGTTATTGTATACTGGAGGACCAAAATATATTAATTTACTAAATGGTTGGGCAGAACAAGGTGTATCACCTACTAATATTATTTCATACTCTGGAAAACAGGTAGGTAAAGTTGATCATGTTAAAATTATCGTTTTAGAATAATAGAAAAAAATTTAGGGGTTATTTCTTTTTTCCAATAGAAAAATAATAATAAAAACAGCGATTATTACTAAAACTATTTCAAAACCGGGTGTGCTAGTAGCCTTTATATCTTTTTCATCTGTTATATAAAGTGTAAATGCTTTTGATCCGCTGTTATATTGATTCCAATCAATATCTGGATTTGATGGATAGAAACTAATTATAATTTGTTGATTTTTTATTAATAATGTTGACCAAGTAAATGAAACAACCTTGGTTTCACCTGGATTAAGAATTATTTTTTTTGATAAGGAAAAATGTTCTTCATCTGTAAGATTAACTGTAAGTTCATCAGAACCACTAAATCCACTATTAACTAAAGTTACATTAATTTCATAAATTTTACCAATAGTTTCATTATTTTTTATAATATCTTTTATTAGTCTATAAGTAGGTTCACCATCTATAGAAACCTCAGCTCCAGTTGCCTGGACATATAATTCTTTGTCAGTTATTATTAAAAATAAATTCATAAAAAGAAAAAAGGAAATAACTACGATAAAAATTTTTAATTTAAAGTGACCCACCTCTTTATTCTAGAACCCTTTCTGTATATATAAATTTGGTTATTTTGATATCGCATATAAATTTATATGTATGATAATAAATAATGTAATTTAAAAGAGGGGATGAAATACTAAAGGATAGAGGCATAAGAAAAGGTATTGAAGTCCTTGTGAAAGATGGCCTAGATTCAGCTGTTTCCGAGAGAAAAGCAAGGGTTGTAAACATCTATCCACATCCTAGTAGATGGTTAATTGTACAATATGAGGATGGAAATATGGACCAAGTGGAAGAAAGTCAAGTTACAACAATGTTTGAGATAAAAAGAAAAGGAAAAGAATTATAAAATAATTTATAAAACAATAATTTTATAGTTGATTTATTTTTTATTTAGAGATTCCATTATGTCTTTTCCAAATTCTGTTAGTCTATAAATTTTAATATTTTTTCCACTTGAGATTTGTTCTACTATCTCCAAAGCAATGAGTGATTCTTCTTCCTTGTATCTGGATTCCATACCACGTATAGCTCCTAAAACATTAGTTGGAGTTGTCTTAACATTATAAGCTATTTCAGAAGTATAACTACCACCTGGGCCAATATCGAAAAGATAATCTACTATTTTTTTTCTAATATTGCTTCTTCTTAAGGATCTAATAATTAAGGGTCTTATTTTATCTTTTGAAAAAGCAATCTCGCTGTCAATCTGCATCCCATCCGCTCAATATTTTAAAAAAGAAAGCTATTTCTTATTTATAAATTAATCGGAAATTTTCATTCAATATGTTAAAAAATAAAGTATCAAGTCAATATTTAAAGTTATTTTTAGCCAAATTTTTTAAAAATATAAATAATCTTAAAAGTAAATGAAATATTTTCTTTACTAAATTAAATTAATTGGAGGCAATCAATATGTCAATAAAAAAAGAATTATTAACCGAGTTAACAATGCAGCAATTAAAGGAGCTTGCAGAAAGCAAAGGCATAAAATTTAAGCTTAGTGAAATACAAAAAAATTATTATGCTAAATGGAGTGAAAAAGATGTGATTGTAGATTTAATGGTGGAAAAGGAGGGCCTTACAGTTAAAGATATTGAGAAGTTTCTAAAATCACAAAATAGTTTATAATTTTGAAAAACTCTAAAAGTCCTTAAATAATTATAAATTATTGTTTTGTTGTTGAATGAATAAATATTTAGAATTTGGTAAACTTATTCGACCTTACGGGATGCTGTACCTAGGATTAACACCAGTTTTTGGCGCGATTTGTAATGGTATGTTTAATTTCTTTCATTTATCCATATTATTTTTCATTGGAGTGTTATCACATATTTTTACATTTGTTCAAAATGACATTTTTGATATGGCGGTTGACAAGCAATCAGTCTATGTATCAAAAAGACCATTAATTATTGGGTCAATTTCTCAAAAAGAAGCATTATATATAGTTGTTTTTTCTTTTTCATTATCTATTATTTTAGCTTTAGTTTTTGTTTTTATACCTTTATCTTTTATTTTTTTATTGCTCTCGTTTCTTTTTGTTTCTTTGTATAATAAATTTAGTAAAAGATATTTTTTTATGGAATATATACTATCTATTGGAGTTTTTACATATGGATTATTTGGAGCATTTTCTGTTTCTAATAAAATTTCCAGCTTAGCTATTATCGTTTGTTTTTTTGCATCTATTCAATGGTTATTTAGTGTTGGAGTTTTTGCTAATTTAAAAGATGTTGAATTTGATTCTAAAGTTGGTATAAAAACAACGCCCAGCATTTTAGGAGTTAAAATTATAAATGATAAATTATTCATACCAAATGTTTTTAAATTTTATTCATTTGGAATAAAAATTCTCCACATTTTTATTGCTATGTTACCTTTTTTATTTGGATTTACATCAATTTATGTAAATTCTTTACCTGTTCCATTATTATTTTTTATTATTTTATCTGTATTTATTTTATTTCTTATAGGAAAGATTTTATCTACTCCTTTATCTAAACGAGATTTAATGCTTATTTATGAAGGATTACAAGAAGGATTAGCATTTTTGCTTATTCCTACTGTTCTTGCAAGTTATTTAATTGAAAATATTGGTGTGTTGCTAACAGTTTTATTAGTTGTTTTTATGATCATATGGCCTTTGGTTTGTTTTAGAGTGCTTTTTGGAAAAAAAATGATCCCGTTAGAATGAAAAAATGTACCTAACGACTTTTGGTTACACCAACTTTTTTACAGAATTTTTGTACTGGACATCTGCTGCAAAAAGGTGACACTGGAACACATATTGTTTGACCAAATATAACAAAGAGAAGATTAAAATCATCCCAATATTTTATTGGGAGTATTTTCTTAAGAGCTAATTCAGTTTGTTCCGGTGTCTTTGTTTTTATCCAACCCAGTCGATTAGGAATTCTGTTGCAATGTGTATCTATTGGTAAGAAACCCTGTTTTTTGTGACCATATAACATAACAATATTTGCGGTTTTTCTTCCAACACCTTTTAGTTTCAATAGTTCGTTGAAATCATCTGGAACTTTTCCATTGTAATTTTTAATAAGTATTTTTGATATTTCTTTAATTCTCTTTGACTTTGTTTTGTAAAAACCAACAGGATAAATTAAGAATTCTATTTTCTTTGTGGATAGTTTTAAAATTTTTTCTGGGGTATTGTATTTTTTAAGTAGCCTAATAGATGCTTTATCTGTTACTTCGTCCTTTGTTCTTAGACTTAATATACAAGATATAAGCGTGGTAAATGGAGTATCAATAATTTCATCCCAACTAGATTTTGATGCGCTAGGTGGTTTACTTTCTTTTAATTCATCTTTTAATAGTTTAAAGATCTCTTCAATATGTTCTATTACCTTTTTCATAATAAGAATCTCTTGTTTTTAATTAGAAATAAATGTATAATTTATTTTGATTTAAAAGTTTATAAAAATAAAATAAAAAAAAGTTTTATTGTTTTTTCTTTCTTAAAAGTAAAAATGTAACTACTAGAATTATTATGATAACTAGTATTATGATTCCAACAATTATAACATCTTGTCCGCCTTCTTCTTTTAGACTGCCGTCGTTAATAAATTTTATACTGGAAATAACTGGTACTCCTTCATATTCTCCTGCTGATGACTTTGGTATGAATGAAAAGTCAATTGTTTGATTTGTAAAATCCTTTGTTGGATTAATAGTTAGTGTTATCTGTACTGTTTCATTAACCTTCAGAATAAACTCTTGTTGATCAAAGATTGTGGTCCAATTTTCTGGATTTGTAAAAAGAATTGAAATTTTACTATCTCCATTTCCATTATTTGTAACATTTATTGGTACAGTAGTATTTTGAAGTGGTGGAATTATTAATTCTGATTCTACTTCAACTAAAAGGTCTGGTATGTAAGCAACTGTGACAGGAATTATTGTTGAATTTGAAACACCTTTTATAGTCCAACGCCCCATAAACTCGGCTAGTATTTTTATATCTCCTTTTTCTAAGGCTGTTGCATTTTCATTTACTATAAATTCAAGTTTTACAGTTTTTTCTACTGAGGATCCTTTATTTTTATTTATATCATCGAAATCAAATTCAAATATATTTGTGTCTATTATCGCTGAACACCACGTTGGACATTCAGATATTGAAATAGTTAAATTTGATTTTGGTGCTCCTCTAAATTTTAATATATTACCTGGTCCAAACAATAATAATCTCCCAATTCTTCTTTTAAAAAAGAACCATTTTGCAAGTGAACCCATATCTAATTTAAAATTTATCTTAATATCAACTTCTTGTATTTGTAATGGATTTATTGGTTCATCTGTCAAATTTTTTGTAAATTCAAAGCTGATCTCAGGGGTAAAAATACTAAAAATTTGTATTTGTTCAGATTTTTCTTCTGCAAAAACAATAGGTGAAGCTAATGTACACAGTAAATACATTGCTAGTACAATAAATAAAATTTTTTTCTTCATATTTATACCTTATTCTTTGTTATATTGAAATTATCAGTATATAAATTTTATTATATAATTGTATACGAAAAAATTAATAAAGTTAAAACGCTGGGGAGGAGATTTGAACTCCTGCGGCGACGAATCACCAATAGCTCTCGAGGCTACCGCTTTAGACCGGGCTTAGCTACCCCAGCAACAGATAAAGTTTTCAAAAGCTTAATCAAACCGTTTTTTATATGAGTTTTGATTCAGGTGAAGATAAAGGTTAAAATTTCAAGAACAAATAAAGAAAAAGAGATACAACTGGAAAAAGGATCAACTGTTTTGGATCTTTTAAATAAATTATTGATTAAACCTGATACAGTTGTTGTTATGAGTAATAAAACGCCAGTTCCAATCGATGATAATTTAAAAGACGAACAAAAAATAACAATAATACAAGTTTTTTCTGGTGGATAAAAAAATTTCTTTTGCTCCCGTGGTGTAGTCCGGTCAATCATCACGGCCTCTCGAGCCGTAGACTCGGGTCCAAATCCCGACGGGAGCATAAATTCACTCTTTTTACAGGAGAAAAAGTAGACAAGTTGAAAAAGTGATGGGAGCACAAGTTTACCAGTAAAATTGTTTCATATGAAGCAGAAACACTTTTGGATTTTAAAGAAAGAGTTCATCAATAAATTATACCTCTCAAAGGACTTCTCAAATAAGGATAACGGCTGTAAAAGGGATAATTTTCCGAGTCCAACCTCTGTATTCTGGGTCTTAGTGTGGTCAAGCTTCTTAGAGACCTTCTTGAGATCCTTGCATTGCTGATACATGAATATCTTCTTGCCAGTCATATTCTCTTATATGTACGAATCGCAATAAGACAAGATAAAAAATCTTGATTTGTTCAAATGTATGAAGCAAATTTTTATTACAAAACAATCTTTTTACTATGGTAGAAAGAAAATGGAGAAATGAATATGAGAAAAATAGTATGGATATTAGTATGTTTGATGCTGGTTTTATCAATCGTACCGTTGGTAGGTGCAATAAATACAGGTGATGATAAAACATATGAAAGATTTGATAAATGCTACGTTGAAATGTCAGGTAACGTTACGTTTGATGATTGGCCGAGGATTATTGCAATTAATTTTCTAAAAATCGTTCACAGAAATCTTGGTAATCACAATGGTTCCGTTTGGTTTTGGTTGATGGTCTTTGAGCCGGATACGATCGTTAATGTCTATACGGAGAAGGGTGGAGAGTTACTGTACACTCACCAAGGATCAACTTATCCTGAGGTCCGCATATTCTTTTTTAAAGGTCTGATGATATCTAGTGAGGCTGAAGATTGCATTGTTCATTATAGCCTTGATGGAACTGCAAGACTTGTAAAGATATTCGAAAGATGATAAACACATAATTTTCTTTCTTAATTTTTTTTTATTTATTTTTTTTAAAAGAGTTGGTGTGGGGCTCGGCTGTATCTCATCTTGGTTATTTCCTGGCAAGTAAAGGATTTCGTCCGATCGTCTTCGATCATTCTCATCAGAGAGAGAAACCATGTGGCGATGGAATTAATGTTCTGGTAATTGAAAAATTCTCACTATTACAAGAAGTACCTTAAAGAAGTTAAGATTATCATTATTACTTGAATACCCCCAAGGAATTCGTTTACTGGTAAATTCGTGTTCCCTTCCCGACGGGAGCCTGCTATTTATTAACACGATTAGTTATTAGAAGAGAAAATAAATTAATTTAATTTCAAAAAATAAAAAAGAAAAATGCTTATTTTTAGATACAATTTTATTTATGTTTGTTAAATCCTTAAATATATAATAAGATTTTACAGATATGTACAACTGTTGGTTATAGCTATTAATGCATCAAAGATATTGTTCTAATAACCATTTCCACAGTGGTTTATAGACTATTTTGTTCCCACTGATTTCTTCCTCACCTTCAAAATCATCAGTGATAACAAGTCCTTCTTTTAATCTAAGCTCATCTACAGCTTTTGATAAACTTTTTAACTCTCTTTCTTTCGTGTTAATATCCTCAATATTAAAACAAACTTGTATGATTTGCGTCACCTGTGTTCTTTCTTTTAAAACAAAATCAACCTCTCTTTGCTGATAATCTTTCCAATAATATATCTCAAGTTGTGGATTCATAGTCTGTTTTCTTTTTAATTCTGTTGCAACCACATTTTCCATAATTTTTCCAAAATTTTCTGCGAATCGAAAACCAATAGTATTTGATAGTCCACAGTCTATTGCGTACACTTTTCTCTGAGATTTTTCTTGTTCTTTGATTGAATAAGAAAACCGTTTTACAAAAAAGATCAAATGTGCGGTTTCAAGATAATCAGAGAAACGTTCGACTGTAGTCAGTGGCAACTTCAAAAATCTAGAAACCTTATTGAATGTTATAGGGGATGCAATGTTAGTAAGGTAGAATTTTGCTAGTGTTCGTATTTTTTCTCTCTCACGTATACGAAATCTTTCGATAATATCTTTAGAAATAATTGTTTCAAAATAACTTAGAATAATCCTTTTTTTTTCAGAGGATAGAACTATTTCTGGAAAACCACCGAATTCTAAGTATTCACTCATCATTTTTTTAATTTCTGTTCTTTTTGAAACAATGTCAATTTCAGAATTTATTAGTATATTATTGAAAAATAATAATTCCTTAAATGAAAGAGGATAAAGGGTATACAGTATGTGTCTTCCTGTTAATAGCGTTGCAAGTTCTGCACTAAGAAGTTTTGATGACGATCCTGAAACAACGATTTTTGCTTCCTTTCGTTCATGCATTCCTCTGATAAATCTTTCCCAATCTTTAATATTTTGAATTTCATCTAAAAAAACAAAAGGTTTTTTTCCAGTAGGTTTTACTTTTTCAAGATAGCAGTTGTATGTATCTATGAGAGTATTTAGGGTTCTTTCAGAAAAACGTTCGTCTTCAAAGTTTATAATAAGTGTATTTTTTTCCCCTTTTTCTTTAATGAGTTCTTTTGCTATCTGTCTCATTATTGTTGATTTTCCACTTCGTCTTACTCCAGAAATGCAAATGATTTGATCGGTTTTTGTTAGTGTTTTAAGAAGTTCTTTGAGATAGTATTCTCTTTTTATTCCTGTATCCATCTCTTTTGCCCAGAAATTCCAGTCTGACAGTATTTCAAATAACTCTTCTTTTCTCATAATAATCCACATGTGGTTTAAATATTTAAAATTTTAGTTCACATAAAAATTATAAATAATCATTAGGTGAATTAAATTGCCTAAATTTCAAAAAAAACAGAAATTGTGGGATTTGCACCTGTAAGTACTAAATCCCGACGGGAGCATCCGGTCAGATTACTCTCCTGTAGAAAATTTATAAAAATATTGTTTTCTCCTGTAGCAATAAAAAAGGGAGCATTGTACCCGAAAAGTATTTATTTTTGATGATTTCAGAAGATATATATTTTGATGATTATTAATCTTTTTTAAATTAAATTTTATCTCTTACTTGGTAAGCTCTCATGCAGTCTTTCTAACAATTATCACATAGTTAAAAGATTAAAATTAGACTGATTTTTATTTTTAAAAAATAAAATAGAAGATAAGAAAAGAATAACTATTGTTTCGGATGAGCTTCAAAAAACTCCCACATAAGATCAGTTGCAGAAATCTCGCAAGGTGGCCAAAAAGCCTCTGGACCGCCAAACCACTCGTGACCGCCATTCACAATAGTATATAAAACAACTTCAGAGCCATCAGTACCATTTGCACTTGTTCTTTTAATGATATTTCCGCTTTCACTTGTTTCAACCTTAGGGATAGGATCACAATTATTATGTTCAACCCAAAATGATACCGATTCATTAACTGAAAGAAAATATGTGTTAATATCCACTTTAATATTAGTATTCCAGAGACGAATAGTACCATTAACCCACCCTCCCTCATATGGAAGATTTCTGTCTTGTAAACCATGGAAAACTATAACAGAAACTGGATGAGCAGGCTCAGGAATAACATACAAAGTTGATTCAGTATACCATATTCCTCCAATAGAGCCAGCGATAGGAGCAATAGCAGCAACAATATCTGATAAATCAGAACCAAGGCGATAGGTCATCAGTCCCCCACCAGAAATCCCTGTGATATAGATTCTTGAAGAATTAATATTCAATGTTGAATCAAGACGATTTATGAGAGCTCTAATGAAACCAACATCATCAATATCGCAATAATCCCAACAATTCCAGATATGACCCAATAAATGAAGAGTGGGCATTAAAGTATTTGTAAAAAATAAGATTCTTTCCAATAGCGGCGCCAAATGACCAGTTGGATACACCACGATAAAACCTTCTTCATCTGATTTTTTATCTAAATCAGTACTTAATTTTAAATCAAACCAACCACCAGGATGACCATGTAATGAAATGACAACTGGAACAGGTTTCGATCCATCATAACTTGATGGAACATGAAGTAGATACGACCGAATACGTCCATCAAATATCATAAGACGAAAGTAATTACGCAGAGTTATCTTTGATTCTACATCAGTAAAATTAATCTTTTTCGAAAAACCCTTAACGCCAAAACTACAAATGATGAGAAGAAAAATTATTAGAATTGATAGTATTTTTTTCATTTTTTTTCCTCCATTAAACGTTGAATTATTTAATCAATGAAAAATACTTTTAATTCAATATTTGAACTTTCTCAATAATTTTCATCAAAAAAATATATATTGTTCAATATCTGATTATCTGTTTTTTTTCTGTGAGCTTTTAAGTTATACATTGTAAGCTCACCAGTGACTTTGTTAATTTTTTCTATTTGTAAATAATCAAGAAAAATTTCATTAGAATAGATTATCTATTATGAGGGAACTGTACCCGTTGGTGCTAAATCCCGACGGTAGCATGATATTCATTAACATGGTTATTTAATAGAAGAAAAATAACATTGAATTTATTTCAAAAAAGTCATTCTCACAATACTAAAATAATTTGATTATAACGTCCAAGGTTTCAAATCCCTTCCCCCTGCACTAATATTTATTTTAAAAAGAAAAAGACTTTTGATACAAATTCGCCCTTATAATAACATATAAATATTGAAAAATTGTTATTAATACGTTAAAGGGGGAAAGAAAAATAT